>Ga0070731_10000064_pt1 | contig 209990 bp, 179 predicted proteins | sample Coa_R1_2_FD_66448 | JGI IMG/M metagenome (GOLD analysis project Ga0070731, IMG submission 66448) | Surface soil microbial communities from Centralia Pennsylvania, which are recovering from an underground coalmine fire - Coalmine... | ecosystem: Environmental > Terrestrial > Soil >... | reverse complement strand
CCAACGGCAGCACCCCAACCACTTCTTCCACCGTCTACTCGGCTCCCATCACGGTGAGCACCACCACCACTATCAACGCGATTGCTTCGGGAGGTGGATTCTCAGCCAGCCCCGTGGCCACTGGCAAGTTTTTTCTGAAACGGAAATGAATCAGCGTTGAGCTGCGACGAGGGAGGCCAATAGCAGTCCGTTCTCTTATTAGAATTCCACCGCTTGACCACGCGCTTGGGCGGCAGATGCTCTCTAATCACCAAGTGAGACTATCGCCCAGCCGACTTCAACACCTGAATTACCGCGCGGAACCGATCCGCATGTGCGATCCCTAACATCAACAGATAAGCGCATGCGCCGCCAAGAATTTCAAGGCCCAGACGAACGATTCGCGCCCACTCCGGGGGAAGAGCCAACTTAAGCAGGCTGACTACGATCACCATTACAATGGATGCGGAAAGGGCCGGCCAAAGTGCTGTCATGTAATCCGCCAAGGGCATCTGAATGCATCGGAAAAGGTGGCGGTAAATCGGCAAATAAATAAGAGGATAGAAGCAAACCCAACCCGCAGCAATGCCCGCCGTACCCCAACGGCTGCCGACGTAGAAGGCGGGGGGGAATACGACTACAAACAGGAGGCTGTAACGCGAGGCCCATCGCACATCCACTGCATTTAATATTGGCGCGAAAAGCGTCGTGATGGACCGAATGCACGAGTACAAAGCAAGTAATTGGAGTGGTACGATCGCTCCCTCCCATTTTTCCCCAAGAGCGAAGAGGATGAAATCCCTTGATACTAGCGCCGAGCCGAGAGTAATAGGGAAGGTTATCAGCGAGATACCTTCTGTTAAGTTCCGAACGTACCGACGCAAGAGAGCTACATCCTTTTGTGCCTCCGAGACAAATGCGGGCATCACCCGGCTGATTAAGTCTGTCACTTTTTCTGTTGACGTGCTGGCTAGGTTCCACGCGAGCGTGTAGGCGCCCAGTGGGCCCTGTCCGAGCATCCGCCCAGCCACCACAAAGTCAGAGTTGGAATAGGCATACCAGGACAGGCGCGAGACAATGATGTCCCGGCTGAACTTGATGGCTCGCCGAAGAGATCCCAGTTTCGGCCATCCAAAACGGCATTGGCGCATTGTGACAAGCATTCCCACCGAAGTGCAAGATCCGAGGATGCCCCCAATTACCAGAGACCAGTACCTGAGGCCTAGAACGGAGAGCGCCAGGGTAGAGAGAGATTGAGTTAGAGCCCGGGTTCCGTCCACCATGGCCAGGAGCTTGAATGACTTGTCTCTTTGGAACAGGGCGTACGGAATAGTTTGGAAGGCTGTGATGATGAAATCCGTGCTCATCACCAACAACACCCACGTGAGCTCACGTGACTTAAAGAACCAAGCCAGCGGAAACGCCACCAAACACGAAATTCCAAAAGCCCCAACCCCGAAGCCCACGGAGAGGGAATTCAATTGCTCTACTTGCGCCTGCGTAAGTTCGCGAAGGTAGATAATTGCGGAGCCTAGCCCAAATTCACTTAGGAGGGTTATAAGGCCAAGGTAAACAGTGGCCATTCCCACCAGACCGAAATCGGAGGGAGACAATAATCGGGCGACCACCAGTGTCGTTGTCCAGGTAAGGACTTGGGTTGACCATTTTCCCGCCGCGGTCCAGGCAAGCCCTGCCAAGAGGGGTTTGTAAAATCCTTTAGCGCTGGGAGTCAGGTCACCCGATGATTCTCCAGGTGGTGGCGTATCGCTTGGATTATAGTCTTCTTCTTTTTTCTTCATCCAGTCGCTCCATGGACACCCCAAAAGCCTGGGTCATCCGGGTCGTTTGCGTGGGCCCAACTCATCACCGCTCTTCAGAAAGACGGATCTATTCGGAAGAAATCCCGTGAGAGTAAAAGCGGTTCATGGCTTCGAGCGACCTACGGGCTATAGTGGACCACTCCAGGTCAGGGCGTGCTGGGCCAGATTCGGCGGGGCGGCGATTGACCGATTCCACCGCCTCGCAAATTCCCTCGAGAACGGAATCTGTCTCGGTGCCTTGGAGCAGCGTATGGTTCGGATATCCTACGAGGTATTCGTCCAGGCCTCCAAAAACTGTTGCGATGATGTATTTTCCGAAAGTCATACCAAGCAGCAACTGACCGCTCCCATAATTCTCAAGATAGGGAAGAGTTAAGACGTCACCTGCTTCGAATAATTCTGCCATTTCGAAAGTATCCAAAAACCGGGGGATAAGTCGTACGCGTTCCAACACTCCAAACTCCGTAGCAATTCTCCTGGTCCTAGCCAGGCGGTCTTCAGAGGACGAATCGGTGTAACCCGACTCTACGCCCGCGACTATCAGGATCGCGCCCAGACAACGCTCATCCCGCAACGAAGCTATCACTGGATCGATGTTTTTGTACGGTCGAACGCCGCCACAAAATAAAAGTGCAACAGTACCTGAAGGAATGTTGAGCTCTCGCCGAACCCTTTCCCTCGCCTCCGGCCTTCTGGGATAAATTGTATAGAGGCCATGTTGGGTAATTAATGTTTTTTGGTCGAGCCCGGGAAAGTGGTTTAGGAGTTCCTTTCGACTATACTTGGAGTGGACAAAAAGTAAGTCACATACCCGGTAAAGGCGGTCGCAAAAAGCCTTATCCCGAGGAGACGACTCATGCGGCAGGACATTATGAACTAAGTGTACGACCTTCATTCGAAGAAGTTTGGAGAATTTCCAAAAACTGATCCCGTACCCGTCCATATCAGGCCACTGGGTCCAAATTACGTCGTAGCGTTTCCTCTTTAAGTGGAGAGCTAGTTCAAGGCTTAGGAATTGCTCTCGAATTGCAGAACGCAGCCTGGACTTGGAATTCGCACTTTCTTTGGGAATTGAGGAGCTTATGGAACTGCCCGCCGAAGCGCAGGAGTCATGGTCTCTGATCCCTTCCTGCAAAGATTTGCGCTGCCTGAAGAGTGCGCTTCCCAATACCGGAAAAAATCCGTAAGATCGACCGTCAGCCTTGGGCCTTGATCCGAACGCGGCATAAATGTCAACCTCTACACCGTTGACTGCCAAGCCCATTGCCAATTCGTGGCAGTATGTACAAACGCCGTAATCATCCAAGGGTACGAGTATCGCAATTGAGCGGATTTGATGCTGCATTGACGAACAGACGTGCTACCCGCCTGCTTGAGTCAGGATACCCGAAAACGGAGAGAGTTTTCAATAGGCTGGGCGTCAAGGTACAGTTTGTTCTGGCGGCGGTCATGGACCGTTGCTCCGATGGACAAATCTCACCCGCATTTCACTCAGAGAGGGGAGCGGCGGGAAGTTAAGACCCAGAACTGCGTAGACTAATTCACCGTCTTGAAGCAAAATTGGATCAATGCAAGAAAAAGTGAGCGAGCAAACTTCAGAGTTGAATCTTCTTCTAATCACTCACGACTTCCCTCCCAGCGCGTTTGTGGGCGGAAAACGCGCGGCAGGATTTTGCCGCTACCTGCCCGAATATGGAATTCGGCCAGTGGTCCTGACCGTTCAGGAGCGTTATTTGGAGCAGAGGGACGATAGCTTTCCGGCTCCCCCCGGAGTCCGCATCGAGCGAACACCCGTGATGACGAACCCGGTCGAGTGGTACGGGCGATGGAAAGCCAGCTCGCCTCCAGCTCGCGACTCATCACCCGCCACTGCACCCCAACCCACTGCGCAAAAACGTCAGGGCTTTTTCCGCCGCCACGTGCTGGCGCTCGTGAAAGCTCCCAACGACTATTGGGTTTGGTATGTGCCGGCGGTCCGAGCGGCCAAAAAATTGATGGGGAAAGTGCCTTTCGCTGCGGTGATCTCCTCCGGCCCGCCATGGATTTCGCATTTGATCGCGCGGCGGATCAAAGAAAAGTACGGCCTTCCCTGGCTGGCCGATTTTCGTGATCCATGGGCGTCTTTGCACAGGGATGAGCGGCCCCCCTGGCGGCATCGGTATGACCTTCGACTGGAGGCGAAGTGTCTTAAGTCAGCCGACCTGATTGTGTGTAACACGGAACGCCTGCGGCAAGCGTATGCGCGGTGTCATCCCGATATTCCTGAATCGAAATGGGTCACTTTAACCAATGGATATGACGATGCCATTCCATTTGAAGCGGCGGAGAAAAAACCCGGGAAAGTTCTTGTGCATTTAGGCGACCTTTACGGAACGCGGCGGATTGACACCTTCTGCCAGGCCATTGCGGATTTGGCCGCCGGGGGAAAAATCGATTCGAGCTCTCTTAAAATTCTCTTCATCGGTGAAATGGACCCAGGCTTATTCGCGTCTTCTCATCAGTACATCAAAAACCTGATTCAAAATGGGTGCATCGAGTTTCAGCCTCGAGTAAGTTGGCTGCGGGCCCAGGAGATACTCTCCAGCGCCGATGTGCTGCTGGTCTTTCAGGGCGCCTTCGCCCTCCAGGTGCCGGCGAAATTCTACGAATACCTTCGCACCGGCAAGCCTGTTTTCGCCGTGACGGAACCAGGAGCCCTGACCGACTTGCTCGAGTCAACTCAGTCGGGGATTTGGGCTGATGCCAAAGACCCCGCTGCTATTGCCGCAAAATTTCTTGAAGCCCTCGCTCTGCCCACACTCTCGCGTGAGGAAGTCCAGCGACGCTACGATGCACACTTCCATTATCGTTTTCTAAGTGCCCAATTGGCGGAGTGGATTCGCAAATTAAATGGAGCCGGAGGTCTGCCCCGCTAAAGGTAAGGTGAAGACTGGGTCTGGCGAAAAAGGCACTAGCCCGGCTTCTTGGTTCCTGGAACGAACCCGGTTCTGGGAGTATCTCCGCCGCCGCGCAGCTCTTCAGAAAAGCCGCCGGTGATATAGGCATCCCCGTCGGCGACCGCAGCGATCAATTCGGCCCGTCGCTCGGGAGTCAGTGACCCGCTGCCATACTCCGAGCAACTAAATCGAGGGCGTTTGGCAAGATTCTCGCGGTGCCTGGCCAGGTACTGTTCCAAGGTGCAAACGACTTTGGCGGGAATACCGGCGCACACTGTCTCGGGCGGCAAAGTCCTGGACACAACGGAATTTGCGCCAACGATGGTTCGCGGGCCAATTTCAACCCCGGGAAGGACAACCGTCCTCGTCCCGAGATGACAAGATTCGCGAATCGTAACTCTCCCAATCAGTCCCGCGTCCAGGAACTCATCCATTTGTGCATCGTGAGCAAGAATCACGCATTCCGGCCCAAAGCCGCACCAATCACCTATACTGATCAGGAAGCAGTAGGCGGTATCAACCCAGGTGGAGTCCGGGAGGTACACTCCCTGGCCGATGTGCATGCCCAAGGACTGCAAATGCGCCCAGCGCTGTCGGCGGCGTTGGTCTTCAAAACGGCCCTTGGCTTTTGAAGTCAGATTCCAAGCCCACCCAAGCATCCTCAGAGTTCCTCCCTGCGCAAGAGTTGCTTAAGGCGTTCAAATCCCGATACACACTGAATAATATGAGGAAGTGAATTCTGGTAGCCAAATCGGCGGACTTTAAAAGGTGTGTCGGGCGAACTCCGGAAATTTGGCGCTTCCGCATATCCTGGCACGCCCACGACAGCTCCAATCATGCCCGCTGCTCTCATGTTCGTCAGCTCGCGAGGCCCAAAGTCCGTCCACTGCCCGTTGGGGTAACAGAAAATGGGAACGGGCCGGCGCATTTCGGCGTGCACCCGCTCCCAGGAGTGGCTGATTTCCCAGGTTGATTGCTCGTCCGCTGTTTGCGACAGGATAGGATGGGTAACCGTATGCGGGCCGAACGCCATGCATTGCTTTTCGCACGCCCGCGCCTCATCCCATGTCATGGGAGCGTATTCGGCTGGAGGCTGCGTGGGCAAATCAACGCCGGCCCGCTCAGCCAGGGTGCGAATTCCCTTCAGCTTCGTTTGATCAGGTACGGTCTTGCAAACCATGGTGAAGTCCATCTGGGCCCGGCTGCGTCCCTCCTGATCCTCCCATTGGTACTTCAGCTCAAGCTCTCCGAGATTTGCCACCAGCTCATGACTCTTTGAATGCGAGAATATATATTCGATTTGGTCCCACCAGAACCAAAGTGAGCCATCCACAAAGCCCGTGGCCAGGAAGGTCGTCGCCGGGCAGTCAAATTCCTGAAATATTTCAGTCGCTACCGTTGCTTGTTCCCGGTATCCGTCATCAATTGTGAATGCCACCGATTTCTCAATTGGTGTCCCGTCGGTCAAGCTGCGAAATAGCGCTTCCAGGGAGACAAGGTTGTACCGTTTCTTCCTCAAATAGGCCAGGCACTTGCGAAGTCCTGTAGGATCGACATCGTCGAGATCCACAGCCGGGCTACGAAACCGGTGGAGCATGAATATAACAGCTTTTTGGCGCACTAATGGAGTGAAAGGCGCGGTGGCACCCGGCACAAGCAGAAGCTTTAACAAGAGCGATTTAAGATTGCCCGAATGAGACCCCATGGTTTTGAAAGACCCGGATATACGGTGAACTAATGTTCAATTGGATTAAAACGCTAAATAAAACGGGCAGCTTTTCCCTTTATTTTTTATTCCTAAAATAACACTTATTTCCGCAATCCATCACTGGCGCGGGATAATTCAAAAGCACTCAATCCAAATCAAAGCATCTCGAACGATGCTCTCGGGCTGAAATCCGGCAGATCTCCGGCGGACTGAATCAGTCTGCAAGGTTCCTCTCCCGACTTCATGTCTCCCGGAAACTTATTCAAACCTCCGTTCACCACCTCCTACAATTCTCTCCTCTGTCTTCCCGGGTCACCCCACAGCATTCTTTGTTGCGGGGATCAGTGGGACTCTGTCGAATCGATTTCATACATTCGGAGCAATTCAGCTACGTTCTTTTTGAGGTCAAATTTTGTTTCCACGGCCAGTCGGCCGGCGCGCCCCATCTGTTCCCTGAGGCCAGGGTCTTCGAGCAACAGCAAAATCTTCTCTGCCATCGCGGTGGTGTCGCCGCGCGCTGTCAGGAAGCCACTCTCGCCGTCTTTGACCAGTTCCGGGATAGCCCCAACCTGCGTCGCAAGTACCGGTTTATATGAGGCCATTGCCTCTGCAATGGACCATCCAAAGGCCTCCTCCCAGTTCGAGAATTGGCAAACCACATCCGCAGCAGCGTATACTCCTTCCGTAAACGGATTTAGTACCATGCCGGTCCACGTGACGTAATCCCCCAAGCCCATTCTGGCCGCTTCCCTGGTGTACTCCTCGCGGTATGCGCCCTCGCCCACCAATACAAAATGTACTTTGGGGTTTTTCATTATCACCAAACGGGCGGTGGCCAGCAAATCGGGAATTCCTTTCTCAGGAATAATCCAGCTTACTTGGACGATGATAGAGCGGTCCGGCGGGATCGAGTACTTCTGGCGGAAGTAGGCCTTCCTTTCTGCCGCGGTAGCATCGCACGAGAGATCTACCCCATTGTAAACCCTCCGTAAACGCTCAAAGGGCAACATCCTCGATGCGGTCATGCATTTGTGCCCATAATCACTGACACAAACGACTCCGGTCATCGGGAAATTGATGGCGCGAGCCGCAAGCCATTTCCAGATGCTCGGGCGTCGTGGAACATAAAACGCCGGTCGAGACCAGTGATCCGTGAAGTAGATTCGATCTACGGAGTAAAGCTTGGCTAACCAAGGGTAGGGCCCCAGGAACGGCGTGAAGTGCAAATGAAGAATATCCGGACGATGTCGCTTCATCATCCTCGCCATATCGCTGATCGCCCGTCTTGTAAGATTTGATGGATTTTCTAATATTTCAATGGTGACATTCGGCCGGTCCAGGTAACAACGCACCGCCTCCTCCGGTTTGGTCAGGAAACAAAGGGCGCTCTTCCAGCCATGCTGGTCGAGTTGGGTGGACAATTCGCGAGCGTACGCCTCAATACCTCCGATGCGGAGGGGTTGAATGTCGAAAACCGAGAGGACAGTGCGGTTCATGGGGTCCACGGCAGCCAGGCAAGATCCCCTCAGAAAGCCTACCCTTCCCCTTATTGCTTGGTCCGGGGCGGGAACCGTCGAACCCAACTCTCTTCGTTGGATGATGATCCCAATAGACTCAGGGTGCTGCGCTGATGACAATGGTGCTACAAATCATTCAAGAAAGAAATGCGACAGGTTTGGATTCCTTTTCCGCTGAAGTGACCCGCCACCCCAAACAACACCCCGACTCCCACCAACGGGGACGCTTTTCCCAAATCTCCCGGATCGAAGCCGCCTTGATGTTGCCGACCGGCTTTTGCGAACAACAGGTCGTCACATCACCATTGGCTTGGAACTGTAACATGTTGAGCGCTTCGCAGAATAATTGGCGCTCGTGAGCGGAGTGAGATTGGGTGGAGATTCTGGAAGCGCCTGGATTTCGAAAGTAGGGAATCATAACCTCAAGTTGCGCATAACTATTTCCAATCCGAAATCCCTCACGCTTCATGTCGATGAGTTGCTTCACGACCAAGGCGGCTTTTTCCGTGTCTCTGGGCCAGTTCTCCGAGTGTTCCCACCAATTCTGGTCTTCCGGGGTGTTGTAGTTCTGCTCAATCGGCTGGTAAAACACATCCATCCCAGGCTGGTTGGCAAACCGCGCGACGTCGCAAGCCCCATCCAAATTGTGAGACATAATAACAGTCTTCAGCCTGATGAGAGTTTTCAAATTATGTTCTTTTCGGATTCGTTGGATGGTTTCGATCGTGCGATGTGTTTTCTCCCAAAATTTCTCACGCCCGCGGATCAACGTGTGGAGTTCGCCGACGCCATCGACCGATATAGTCACCCGCCACGGCTTTGCCAACGCCAACTTCTCGATTTTGGACTGATCGTCCCAGTATCCGTGGGTGAGGATTTCCGAGAACATCCCGATTCCGGAGGCATGGGCCACAAGGTCCACTGTGAATGGCTTCAGCAAAGCTTCCCCACCTGTGAAGACTATTTGCACGGGACCCAACCAACTTCTTAGATCTGAAACCACTCGCTTCCACTGATCAACCGTCGGAGAGTCCTCTTTGCCGCGATTCTTCCAGATGTCGCAGTGCACGCACTTCGCATTGCACAATTCAGTCAGTAAAAAAAGCGGGGTGATCGGCCGACAGTGAGAGGCCCAGCGCCCTCCGGCCACGGCCCGAAGGCGGTAGTTTACGCTCTCATAAATACGCTTGTACATCCAGTCTAACTTCGCCGGCATTCATTGCCTCATGAGACGTGTGTGCTGCCGTCGGGGTGAGCCGGTTGACTTGGTCCCACAACCGGCCAGTCATCAAGTCCCGTTTCTATTTTAACTGATCCCGGCGTGACCTAGCTCGCTGACTTTAGCCGGCAGCTCCGTACTCTTGGTTCGACGCCAAAACTAAGCAGTACCACTATTCCCTGCGACCAAAGAAGATCCGACCGTCGAATGGTCAAAAAGGGACGCATCTCGATCGAGGAAGACCCTGCTCCAAATTTCCAAATTCAAGAGCCGCCAGATTCGATCGTAATGATCTGCCGATCCCTGGCGGTGGTCAGCGAAGAGGCGTCGCAATTGCTCGGGTTTAAAAAGCTGCCGCTCCAGGGTTCGCGGCTCAAGTAACAGGTTTTCAATTGAATTCAATTGCGGGCCGGCAAGCCACCCTCTCCAGGGTGTGGGGAAGCCCATCTTGCGGCGGAAAATGATTGGCTCAGGCAGAAGGTCCTCTGCCGCCGATTTCAAAATGCATTTGCCTGCCAGCCCTTTGGTCTGGAATTTGGAAGGAATTTTCGCGGTGAACTCCACCAGGAAATGATCAAGGAAAGGTACCCGGCTCTCGATGGATGCGGCCATGCTCATATTGTCCTGCTTCATTAACAACTCAACCATATAGGTTTTAATATCCGTGTAAAGCAGCCGCTGGAGAAGGTCTCCGGAAGACTGCTCCCAGTATTTGAGCACCCCGCCGTAAACGGCGTCCGGGATGCTGCCACATTCCGCGGCGAGCCTGTCATCGAGCAACAGCTCCTGATCGGCTTGGGAAAATGCGGAGAAGAAATTGTCAAGGTAAAGGGATCTCCACGAGTCTCCATCCCTGGCCAGAAATGTGTGGCTGGATTTTCGCTTCAGTCCCACGCCGAGCAAATTCGAATCATTTAAGAAACCGCGCACCATGCGGCGGAGCGCGCCAGGCGTGAGGGCACGATACATACGATCCAAGCGGGCATTCCAAACAGTGAGCGGGTAGCGAGTGTACCCTCCCAAAGTCTCATCACTCCCTTCGCCGGTCAGAACCACCTTGACGTGCTCGCGAGCCAATTGGGCACAATAATAAAGGGGGATACTTGAGGGCCAAACAATGGGCTCATCCTCATGCCAAATAAGCTTGGGCAGACAAGCCCAGAACTGCTGCCAGCTCACCGTGACCTCGTGATGAACCGAATTCAAATGTTTCGCCACGGCGCGAGCATAGGGGAGCTCGCTGTAGGGAGCCTCTTCATAGCCGACGGAAAAAGTTTCAATGGGAGCCTTCCGGATTTTGGTCATGAGCGCCGCCACCACACTCGAATCCAGGCCCCCACTCAGGAACACGCCCAAGGGCACGTCGCTCATCAAGTGACTGGAAACCGACTGCTCCAAAAGCTCACGATATGTACGGACATAATAGCTCCGTGGCTGATCACCCTGCCTTTCAGCCTGCGGGACGTCCCAGTAGGACTCGATCTGAACTTTGCCGGATGGGTCAATCTGAAGTGTGTGGCCGGGGGGGAGCTTATGGATGCCGGCGAAAAGCGTTTCCGGACCTGCCACAAATCCAAATGCGAGGTATTCTGGTATGGCTGTTCGATTGAGTTCGGCGCGGACTCCGGGGTAAGCCAAAATAGTTTTAATTTCGGAGCCAAAGAGGAATGTCTCCGGGGTCAACCGGTAGTAGAAAGGTTTGATGCCCAGCCGATCCCGGGCAGCGAAATACACCTGGCGCCGCGAATCCCAAAGCGCGAAGGCAAACATCCCACGCAGGCGTCGAACGCAGTCTTTTCCGTATTGCTCGTAAAGGTGAACAATGGTTTCCGTGTCGCTGTGAGTGCGATAATGGTGACCCTGTTTCTCCAACCCAGGACGGAGTTCCTGGTGGTTGTAGATTTCGCCGTTGAAAACCAACCAGATCGATCCGTCTTCGTTGCTGATCGGCTGGTGGCCCGTCTGAAGGTCGATGATGCTTAGGCGGCGCATCGCGAGCCCCACCCTCTCGGTTACAAAGAATCCATCGTCGTCAGGGCCCCGATGACGGATCTCCTGATTCATGGCCTCGAGTGCCGCGCGAAGGCCATCCGGGGGTTGTGAACCAGAATTTAAAATAACCGCGCCGCAGATTCCGCACATGATCGATCGGTTTCCTTGTAAGAGAGAGTCACACCCGGGCAGCTGGGGTTCAAAATACTCCGGTAATCGCTTTTTCCGAAAAGTAGTCGACTGCTGATTCGTCCGAACATGAGAGACGCTTCTCCCCTTGGTTGAAGCTCAACTCAAGCCGTTCGACTACGCGTTTACAGGTTACTACCCTCTGGCCGTCAACCTCAACGTAGCTTCCTCCGCACAGCACCCAATAACTTTGTTCTCCCGGCCCTCCACAATAATACAGGAATTCTGCATCGCTGGCCCAATGGCTCAGGCTCCATCGCTTACCCGGTTCTGCAATAAAAATGAGATGGCATTCTTTGTGGTAATCGTAGCGATATCCGCGCACGGCTTCCACTCTTGCCTCGCCATGCATGCGCGTCAACACGCCCAGACCTTCGAATTCTCCTCGACCGGGGCGAACCAGGACTGAAAAATCCGCGGGCAGAACAACTTTGCTGCTAAAGCGGAGCACCGGAGCGGGCTCCTCTTTGCCATAGACCGGCGACACCCTCCCCTGGATGATTTCCCGGGACCATCCGTGAGATTCCACAGGCAGTAAAGTCAGGGTAACGTCCCGCAGCGCCCAATGGGACTCGGCCCCGGTGGGCGAATTTACAGAGTGCGCTCCAGGGGCAAAATGCCAGGACAGATCAAGCTGATGTTCTCCTTTCCCGAGGGCAAGATCGCATACGAGAAAGTATTGGGATTTGAGATTAAAGACCCATCGGCGATGTATCACCGGATCGGGCAGCCGACTGTAGCCCGTGTGGGATCCGACGAAGAGATCGAAAGTTTCGCCCACAATCCACTTTTCCACTTGGACAGCAGGCAAGGAGCGCCACCCAAAAGGCCCGGCCGGTTCCGCTTGGTCCAGACTGTCAACCTGGAGGGTATTGTGGAAGGCCGTCCCACGAAAAAGATTGCGATCGTTCCCTGCGGACACATAGCAGAAAGTTCCCGGGTCGGTTAGCCATTCGCGTCCATCCACGGTCAAGTGCAAGCTTAAGGCGTCGGCATGCCCGTGACCGGCTGACCCCGCGCCTTGAGGCCCCGCATCGACAACCAACCGTAGCGGGATGGGATTCGGGCTCGTCATTACGCAAACTCCACTGGCCTCCTGGCGAACAGACTTGAAGGAAGGGGGTAATTGAGGGAGGGCGTCGAATTGGGCCAAGCCTTCGGGTCCCATGAGCCAGAGCGTTTCCTCCCGGATGCTGCCTGCGGCAGCCTTGAAATCGGGACGCTTGAATATCACAGCCCCCGTCGCTAACGGGTCCAGCATGTGCTCAGCACAATTGCGCCGGGGGTTGAAGAGGCGTCCTCCATCGTCATCTCCGAAGCGCGGAGGAGATCCCGACTGACCAAGTCTGAGCAGGATTTCCAACATCTTCTCGAGCTTCACGTCCAACGCGCCCGGAATTGAAATTTGATTGCACGCGGCAAGAATTCGCGCGTGGAGGAAAAAGTCGAGAGCGTAAACATGATAATAAAGGGACTGCTCGAAGTGCATCCCATCGGCCTGGATTTGGCGCTCCGCCTCCCGCAAAACGATCGCCCACCCCAGTTGCTTCCAGCGCTCCGCAGCCGCAATCTGTGGGCATAGGGTTCCTATAAAATAAAGCCCCACTCCCTCGCCCAGCAGGTGGGTATTGGGTGAGTGGTAAGTCGAAAGATAGAGTTCAATATTCCTCCCGTTCAATGCAAGGGCGCAAACCAATTCGGCCTGAAAGCTGTCTGGCGCTTCCGGACGTCCGGCCACGAGGTGGCGGACCCAAAGCCAGGAAATGCTCCGGAACGCCATTTCCAGAGCGCTCGCCCAATTTATTCCTATGGGATATGGGTTTTGATCATTCCAGCTGCGCCACTGATGGAGCAGCTCATCTAGGAAGCGAGCGTCCTCAGAGAGGCGAAATGCCTTGGCCAAGGTCACCAGGTGCTGGTGCCGATTCAGCTCCCAAATCACTTTGGGATCGCCAATCTCCTCGAAGTTATTCCGGATTTTGAACCAAGGTTTGCGCGGGGCGCGCTTCCCGTGGACAGCGTCAAGATGCCAATCAATCTTGGGTCCATAGTCCAGGCCCTGATACCCCAACAGGTCGAACCGGTGTTGAAGAATTTGTCGCGCCTCTTCGAGAATGCGATTAGCTTCAAGAGGCAACTTATCGCGAAGCAACGACACCCGCTGGGGCAAGTCCTCTGACCTAAAAAAGAAGCGTGTGGAATCGTGACCTGCATTACCAAGGGAGGCGGGGGTGAAACCCAATCCTAAGCCGTATTGCACCAGGTCACGCCGTTTGTTGATTCCCTGCCGGCTGCGCGTAAAAATCTCATGCCAGCTCATCTCAGAAAGCCGCTTCAACTTACCTGACCGTGAATCGTTCACCGCCACTTTAGGCTCCCTGATCCGCAAGCCGCTGAACCGATTGGCGCGGCGCATCTCCCCAGCAGCTTGCTGAAATGTGCCCGCGCAAACGCAGTCCATGGCCAGTTTTGGTCTTTAAACAAGAGAACGCCTGCCGCAGCGGATTTGACATAAAGTCTTTTTTGTAGCGATGGAACAGGCAAGAGAATAGCGCGTTATCATCTCCCACGTGCGGTCACTCGGTTTTGCGATTCCACCGTATTTTCGACCTTCGGCTCTGTCGGTGAAGGTTGCAGAAGCGAGCGATAAACATCGAGCCACCCTTCCCGGACAACGTCCCAACTATAGCGCCGAGACTCTTCGAAAGCATGGCGCGCCAAGCGCAAAGCAAGATCGGGTTCTCGAAACAGTCGCAAGGCATTTTCGGCAAGCGCGCGTTCATCTCCCGGCGGAGAGAGCAAACCTGTACGCTCGTGATCCACTATGTATCGAATCCCTTCCGGGGCCGTGCTCACCACAGGAGTGCCGGAGGCAAATGCTTCAAGAATGGATACCGGCATGTTGTCCAGCCAGGAAGCGTTAATGAAAATGTCCGCTTCGTCGTAGAACCGGTGGATTTCACAATGCGGGACCTCGCCCGTGAACTCAACGTGAGTAAGCTTCAGTTGGTCCACCAGCTCCCGGATTTTGCCCTCTACAGTCCCCTTCCCCACCAGGAATAATCGTGCCTCAGGTAATTCCTGCTTGATGTAGGCGAATGCCCGTACAACTTGATCCACGCTATAATAGGGCTCAAAGCCGCGAGTGCAAACAAACCGGGGCCGCAAGGGCTGCCGCGCCCGAAAGGAGAACATCTCGAAGTCAACGGTGTTCGGAACGACAAGAGCTTCAAGGCCGAATTCGCGAAAAACATCGACAAGAAATCGAGATGGGACCACCAGCCGGTCGCCCCTCCGGAGGATGCGAGTTGCCAGTCGCGACTTTCGCAAATGATCGCGAGCTTCCCCGCTATGGTAATTGATCAGAGTTTTCCGGCCGCGCAGTCGCGCCAACATCAAAGCCGGGTATGGCGCCAGCAAGAAGGACCAGTAGGACGCCGAGAAAATGTGCACAACTTCCGCATCCCGCATACCGGACCAAAGCTTGGCAACATAAAACGGCATTCGAGCCAACGTACGAAAATACGGAATCCGCCCGGTCCAGCGAAATCCGAAGGGCAATTCCGGATCGGTCGGGACGTGCCGCACTCTTACAGCCGGATCATCGCGCCAATGATTTAAGAGCAAGCTAGCTTGCACGGCCTGCCCTCCACTTCCGCGCAGCGAGGGGGCGACGATGGTGATCTTCAATGGGCGCGATAGGGTGGAATCCTTCGATTCCAGGAAACTTGTCCCTTCCGGCAGCAGACCTTTTTCTACGAAGAGCCTCTCGTACATATGCACATATTGCTCGCGCATCGCATCGACACCGAAATGCGCTTGGGCAAAATCCCTCCCCCGCTGTCCAAACTCGGTCCGCAGGGAGGACTGTGCCAGCAGACGATCCAAAGCCGTAACTAATTCCTCTTCCTTGCCGGGCGAAACAAGGAACCCTGTTTCGCCGTCGCGCACCAATTCAGGATTTCCACCCACGCGCGTTGCAACCACAGGAACGCCCGCGGCCATTGATTCCATGATGGCATTGGATAGACTTTCGGAACGAGAAGTGAGTACTGAAATATCCATGGCAGCCAGCAGGGCGCGTATATCGCGCCGGTCGCCAAGGAATTTAGCCTTCTCCCCCAATCCCAATTCCCTGGCCATTACTTCCAGGCCCGGGCGGAGCGGGCCGTCGCCCACCAAAAGGAATTCCAACTTTGGATATTTCGGAGCCAGCCGGGCCGCCGCGGCAAGGAACGCAGGATAATTCTTAACAGAATAATTCATGCGGGCAATCATCCCGATCCTTAGAACACCCGGGGCCGGTGGAAGCGCGGGTTCTGCATCGGCGAAGGCCTCGTTGGACAGGCCGTTGGGAATGACGACTGCCTTATGCGCAGGCAGGCGACGGCTGACCAGTTGGTCGGCAGCGGCCTGGGAGTTGCAGACCACTCGATCGCACAGTCGAAACACAATGTCTTGAGCCAGGAATTGGCGTGGAGTAAAAAAATTGCCCAGTTGCCGGTGGCTGCCAATGACAATGGAAACGCGAGCTATTTTCGCCACGGGAATCATCATCATGTTTGAGTAGAAATCAAATGCGTGGGCGATTTGGAATTTCCCGGCGCGGAGGTGACGAGCCAGGGCACGGCGTGCTCGATGAGCGCGAAATGAAAAAAAACTTCCGCCTACATCGAACTCCGCCACCTCGCCAAGTCCCTCCAAGAAAGGGCCTGTCTTCCGGAGACAGCCGAGTCCGACCTGCATCATTTCTGGGTCAAGTGTTTTGGCCAGGATGGCAAACTGCCGCTCGCTTCCACCCGTTCCAAAACTATTGATCATCAGGAAGATGTTTGGTCTTCGAGCCACACGCCACTCTCATTCCCAGATATTCCGGCAGGACGGCGCCCTCATGATCCGTTCTTACTCTTGGGCCATCCCGTGTACTCGCGGACGTCAATGTTTTCGCGGATCACTTTCGCAGGAACCCCCGCCACAATACTACGGGGCGGAACATCGCGGATGACCACCGCATTTGCGCCGATGACCGAGCCTTCGCCCACCACAATGTTGCCCAGGACTTTCGCGCCCGGGGCTATATACACGTTGTCCTTTATGATTGGGACGTCGGCGTGCCCGCTTCGCCCCCCAATCGTGACGCCGTGCGATACAAAAACATTGCGCCCCATCTTCACCCGGGCGTGAACAACGATGCCGATGCCCCAATAGCCCACTTCAAACCCTTCCGCAATTTCAACCGTATACGGAATATAGCAGTGAAAAACCAGCACGCTCAGTCGCTGGATGATGCGGGGCAGAAGCGGGATCCCCCTAAGATATAGCCATCGCGCCAAGCGGTAGTAGGAGACAGGATCGAGCATCTGACTCAAAAAGTCTTTTGCGGGAGTCTAATGATACGAGCCGTGCAAAAATCCCACTGGCTCCGCCCAACTCGCCATCGTGGCCAGGAAATTATTCGGGAACAACGACTTTTCACAATCACGAGCCGGAGGGAATTACAAACAGTCGCGCTACTTCTTCTGCCCAGGGTGAGAAATGCTGTGGGCGACCTTTCTTCAGCGCCCCGAAGCCTCCCCGGAGGTGCTGCAACTCCGCACCTCCCATTTGGCAAATGGGCCGCGAGGAGTGGCCGGCCGAAATCATTTGTACGGCCGGGAAATGACAGAGTATCGGCCCTTCCTGAATACCGCCTTTGGGTAAATCGTTTCCCAATTCGAAGCCTTTCAACTGGATTAAACCTCTGCGCGTTTTACGGCAAAAGAAAACCATTCGCAGTTGCTCGCCAGCCTATCCGACCATCTCGCCATTGCTGACCGTCGTCGCGCGCGTCTCTGCCTGGTTATCAGAAGACGCGGCAGGTCTTCTTGCTCGCATCGAAATCGGCTCGGAAAGCACTCTCATGTCCTCAAGGCCTGACTCCTCAAACCACCGGAAAACCTCCTCATAGGTGTGTTTTGACTGAAATGGTGGAGCATACCAATTAAAAGTATCCAAAACCCGCCATGCCGGCACGGGGTGGGGAGAAGTAGGCAGAAAGTAACTCAATGCGGAAGACGCCGGAGAGCCGATGACCGGTACCCAGCGTAGTCCCCGATGGACATGATACAGCGGGACTGCCACATAGCTGAGCGTGTGAAGCATCTTCTGCGGCAGCTTGGTGGTCAAACGGCGGTAGAAATCAGCCATCCGATACCATTTGTTGTATCCACTGTATACCGAAATCGAAATCGTGCCGCCCGGTTTCAGGAACTGCACCAGCGCCTTAAATGCTTTTGCGGCATCCGGAGTGTGTTGCAATACCCCTATGCTATAAATGTAATCAAAGCTCATTGGAGCAAAAGGCAGGTTGAAGAGGTCGGCCTGGGACACCCAAAGATTCTCTCGATCTCCAAGATTCCGGGCGGCCATCTCCACCGCTCGACTCAGGTCAAACCCAACGACTTTGGCTCCCCAGCGGCTTGCCACTTCAGCAAACCTTCCCACCCCGCACCCTGCATCCAGGACCAGTTTCCCCGAAAGCTCTTCAGGGGAGAGGCCTGTTTTCCGCCGAAGAGTACGCTCGGACTCGTTACTGTGCTCGTTGTCAAGTTGGGTGAGAGAGTACCTGTCCCATTCAAAGCTAAAACTCCCGACGTATTCTTCTGACTCCACGAAACGAACTACACCGTTAACTGCGGGGTAAACCCTCTTACACTTGCTGCAGGATAAGCCCCCGTCGACTTTCACCAGAGGAGAATTGCAACCAAGGCAGCGCAGGATGGCCAATACCTCGGGTGAAGTATCTCGAGATGGCTTGCCCTTAGAGGTTTCCATAGACTCTTTTCACCTGGCGCCCCATTGCCCTTCCCTGAGAAGTCCCGGCCCGTATTTAATCGAGCTTGGTGAACAACGTATCGCTTACACCTCAGAATTCCACTAAATGCCAGGGAAGCCTAATCAGCCATAGCTGTCGCTTTCGGGGTTGAAGGCTCCGAATCATGAGCGCGCGGGTGATCATCCAAAGCCCTGATCAACTTGAGCCGATAATCTCGAAACTCGCCGGGACTGCCTTCGCGTCCGTCGCATACGGCAAGAATCATGTTCGCCATTTCCCGCATCGTGACGAAATGTACAAAGTCCTTCCCGCCCTTCCGCGTGGTTTCCGTTAATTCCTGAAGGAATCGTCGCATCAGTGCGCCTGTCATGGCGTCTTCATCCCGCGGGTCCATGCCATGGCAGTGAAGCTTAATGAAGATCCAATCTTTCTTTCCCTGTACCGTGATAGCGGCCCTGCGCCAGATTTGAAATCGCTGCAATGAAGGAGGATTGGTGCCCGAGAGTTCCCCATTTTCGATGTAGGGGATCAGGCGTTTCAGCTTAGGCCTTGCAAACCACAGGGCGAGCGGTCCCTGAATAATCAGGGGAAAGACTGTGGGAGGGCGCCCGAGCTTCGTGTCCCGTCCATGGCGATGTGGCGCCCGCCGATTGAGAGGCAGCGAGGGCTCATAAATGGCATTTATTTTTGAGACTTGCGCGGGGCTGGGCGCCGCGGGGAGTGTGAAATCGGCATAGCATCCGGTATCGGAGAGGATCTGAAGCTCATCATCCACGCCGCAATAGCGCCCTCCCGCCGAATTCGCAAGCGCCCAATTCCCGTGGACAAATCCGAACCGTGGCGGACCTTGCCCGTCCAACCGGGAGAGGCAGCCGTGACTAACGAGGATGTCCCTGAAATCCGTAAGCGATCGCCGGGTGCCTTCCGAGGTGTCTGGCTTCTCGACACCATGGTGCAGATGAATTTCGATCTCTCCCCAGCCAGAGTGGCAGTGTTCTGCCAACCGATTGATTAGGTGAGAGTCGTATTGTTCCCCCGGATAAAAGTAAGTATGAGGGAAAAACCTCCCATCAGAGTCGGGCCAATCTCTGACTGCCTTGGGATACTCCTCGCACCAACGATCGACCCTTCGCTCCTGTTCGGCTTGCGAGGCAAATGTCGATGGCGCCTGCGGAAGGATCGCCGGCTCAAAGTGATCAGCCACACCTATGATGAAATGGACCGGGCCTGTGTCGGGAAAGGGGCGGGTGAATCGTTGCCAGGCATAGGCGGGCGACCATACCAGCGTGTTTCCCAACTTCCGCCAAATTGATAAGTCTGGCATTTTCCCCGTGGCTCCAGGAACGAAGCATCAGAACTTCTAAAAGGTGTGTGCTGCTAGTACCGGCGGACTCATCAAGAGTTGCCTAGCTTAGCGGCGGCCTTTGCGAGCCTGCCCGCTGATGAGTGGGGGCGGCGGCTCGAAGTCCGTTTCACCCTGCTTCGCGATTTCCGCGCTTTTGCCGCCTCGCACTATAACCGCCCGAGCCAGATCCAGCCCCGGCCGAACAAAATGATAATCCACAGGCTTAAGCGGTGATTCCAGGAAAACTGCGCTGAGGCTTATGTCATAATGGCAATGCCTCAAGTCCTCCCCCAATTTATTATACCGAAAACGAAAATTGTTTTGGAGGAATTGATTCCCTCGAGCTATCCAAAGCAGAGATTGCAAGGAATGGAGGCGAGCGTCCGCGCTAGGTGGCCGCGGATATTGGCGATCATTTGCCGGACGCCGACGCTCCCAGAGGCTGTCATTCCCCAGAAAGCGAATCCATTTTCCTGACTCATTGGAAACGCGGTCGCCCTGTGGCCACTGGATTCGCTTTGGCGGGAATGACCCGCCGCGGTGGGCCTCGGAATGAATCCAATTCCAAATGACGCCACCACCGTGGCCTCGAATCGGTTGGGGACCCAAAGAATTTCGTGCTAGACTTGCCGGAGATGACTCGCTTTTCAATTATTGTCTTTCTTCTGAGCCTGATTTATATATTTTACATACTTATCGGTTACCCTCTGCTGCTTGGATTCCTGGCCTCTTTAACTCACAAACCCATCCTCAAGCAGCCCGGCGAAAAAACGGTTTCTGTTCTGATTCCCGTTCGAAATGGAGAGCCGTTCGTTCGTGCGAAATTGGAGTCCATTCTGAAATTGAACTACCCCCAGAACCTTTTGGAAATTCTTGTGATTTCGGACGGGTCGGACGACCGGACTGACGAGCTCGTCAAAGAGTTCATCCCCCAGGGCGTCAAGTTATTGCGACTCCCGCGAAGTGGCAAGCCCGCGGCCCTCAATGCGGGCATGCCGCAAGTCCACGGCGAGATTGTCCTCCTTACGGACGTTCGCCAGGTTCTCCATCCCCAGAGTTTAAGCCACCTGGTGGCTTGTTTTGCCGATTCTTCAGTGGGCGTAGTAAGCGGAGACCTGGTGATCATGGCAGGAGAACATGGGGAAGAAAAGGACATGGGCCTTTATTGGCGATATGAAACGTGGATTCGCAATCAATTAAGCCGGATTGATTCCATGATTGGAGCCATGGGATCTTTTTATGCGATACGGAGGGAACTCCTCAGGCCCATTCCCGCCGATATCATTCTGGACGACGTTTACCTTCCCATGACCGCGTTCTTTCAAGGTTACAGGCTGATTGTGGAGCCCGCAGCCAAGGTGTTTGACTTCCCGACTTCACTCCAATCAGAGTTCCGCCGGAAGGTTCGAACCCTGGCGGGGAATTACCAGCTTGTTGTCCGACTCCCGATCCTCTTGGGTTTTTCCAACCGAATGTGGATTCACTATGTTTCATTGAAGCTTGGAAGGCTTTTGCTGCCATACGCTCTACTCGCCTTGGCCATTTCGAGCTTTGGCTTGCCGGGATATTGGAGGACTCTGGCGCTCATCGGCCAAATCTTCTTTTATGGCATCGGGGCGTTGGATTTTTACATTCCCAAGGCGTGGACCATCAAACGAGTCTCGTCGATGGTGCAAACTTTTGTTGTTATGATGGCCGCGGCGGCTTGCGCAATATCGGTCTTTTTCGTTAATCCAACCAGCCTGTGGAAAGAGACCAAGGTGAGGCAGGCAAAGCCCCCCGTTTCTTAAGGCAGAATTTGGCGGGAAGCCTGGAGGTGACCACGCCTTGGGGAGTGCTCTTCATCCTCAGCCCATTGGGAATTCCGACGCGTGGCCGCGAGGCTTGGTAGCCGCGCGCAAGACGGCGGAATTCCTCGATCTTAATTGTTACTGTTTTCGCAGCACGGCAATGATGTGGGTTCTAAGCGGGGCTAACTTATGAGACATCAACATCCGAATCAAAATGAGCTCAAAAAAGGCGAGGGGCGGGATCAACATCAACACGGCAGATGAAACTATCAACATTAAATTGACCACCTCAAGTCCCGAATCAGCAGCCAGAGACGTGATTGTTTTGCGAGTGTTTGCCCTATAAAAAGTCGGGAAAACATCCTCCGCAGGCCGCCCATCAAGAACGGATATCAATTTTCCCTTGATCACGCGAGGTAATAACATTGCACCGATCGTGGGGTACCCGAGCTTATGAGGGGTATGGAAAATAAAGATCCCTCCTTTTTCAAGCACCCTGCTTACCTCTTGAAACTGGAGGAGGGGATCATCGAGATGCTCCACAACCATATTTGCGCTCACCAGGTCAAATGATCCCGGAGCAAAGGGCAGGTTATCAATGTCGGCTGCCACCCGATTTCTAATCGTTCGATGTTTGGGCAGCGACGCCACATCTGCGTCCACTCCCACAACTTGACCACACCGATCGACCAATTCTCTTTCCTGGTCTCCACGCCACTCGGGGAGCACATGGTGGCCGCACCCCAAGTCAAGCCACTTTTTTCCCGGCTTCACGTAAAGGTTTAAAACCTCCTCATAGATGGACTGCGAACCTCTCAACCCCGGGGCTACTGCCTTCTCCATCCGCCAGTAGATCTCTTCCAGATTTGAATGTAAATCCATAGTGCCTTCAAGCTCTTCATCACAGGATACGCGGGTGTGCTTCCGCCCTCTCGGGCTCCTCAACAGGCGGCCGGCGCACAAGGAAAATCCGTTCGAATCTTGACAGCAAATTTGAATGGGCTTGATAGCATTTGCGCTAAGAGTCCATGTCGAGTTTTAAGTTCTATTTTCTTTCCTGGCCGGGAACCCTTGTGGCGATTCGGCGTCATCCACAAAGGAATCCCTCTTTCGCTAAAATATGTCAAAGGGGTCGAAGTTATCAAAGACTTCATCAGGACAAAGGCGTGGCAGATGATCTGCGATTTGCTTTAAGCAACTGGCTCGCAGATTCTCACTCCATAAAATCATTCTCCGTGACTTGTTCAAATCCTCCATTGGCAGCCGTGTTCTGCGCTCCCGTATCAATATCTCCCGCGTCTATCGATTGTATTTGGAAGATTGGTAACCGGGGACGCCTCCAATGCGTGCGTGTTGTTCGCCTTCCAATCGGTCTGGCATGGGACTATTAATGTCGGCGAGTCGCTCCCCGGGGGAAACAATCTCCGGTTCTGCGCTCGCGCCAGCCCGGGCAATCTGAATGAGAGCACCCGCATAACCAACCAGGAAATAGGAGAAAAAGTTGTAACTGACGCTGCAGAAAAAAGAGCCGACGAGAAAGGCGCCAAACGATGCCAGTAAGGCGCCACTTAAGTATCGGATTTCGGGTTTCTCTTTCGACAGCCGGAGTGCATCTTTGAGGTTTGCAAAGGTTGCCCACAGAACCAGCAGATAAAAACAAAGGGCGGGAATGCCCCCATCCGCACTGAGTTCGGTATAGGCATTGTGAGTGACATGCCAGTCAGGCGAAGTCACAATGAAGTTTCCTGTTCCGACTCCAAAAATTGGATGCTCCGCGGTGATTTCCAAACTCCTAATCAGTTCTCCCTGTCGCGCCACCCACGATCCCTTATCGCTCTTGAAGTCCACATTCGGATCGACTATTGTTTGAACCCGCCGAAAATACCCTTGAGGTCCGGCAAATAGAAAGACACTGATTCCAAGAATACCGGCAAAGAACACGGATCCGAACCGTCTCTCTTTGATTCCGAATTTCCATAGAATTATCGCGCCGGCCATCATGAGAGCCAACAGGCCCGCCCTCGAGTATGTCAACAACACGCCATAAATCATCAAGGAAGCGGTTGCAGTCCAAAGGAGCTTCTTAAATATGTTTCTTGTGTTCAAAATGAACAAGGCACAAAAAGGGACCACTAAGACCAGGGCGAAGGCCAGGTCATTGGGATTTCCGTAATCGCCTCCCACAACCCCAGTGAGTCGATCGTCTGCCGTGGCGTGGTTGCCCACCTTGGCCAGGGTCAACAAGAGCACCATCATCACCGAGGCCGTTTGCACAAACATCAATCGCTTGAGCCGTTCTTGAGTATTAACAGCGATTCCAATCAAAAAGGTAATCGGGACGATTTTCGAAAACTCCAGAGTCGCTTGCAATGCCCCGCCCTTCCAAATCGGGGAGAAAGGTATTCCTATCCCCAGCCAAATTACCAGCAAAACCAAGTACCACATTTCACGGGATACTCTCAGGACATTAGGTCCCGTGAGGACAGCTAAAGCGAAGGACCCTATCGCGAGGATGGCGGCAATCTTGGCGATGGGAATCCCATTGAATCGGAAAATGTCTTCGGGGCGGGCGCAGTAAACAACAAAGAATAAGACCAAACACGCGAAAGTCCATGACAGAATTCCACGCTTAACCCGCTTCCCGTCAATGGTCGTGTCAAGCGTACTCACAACCGCTCGAGCTTCTTCCAAACCTGACTCCTTCTCACCGTGCTTCCCACCGCTGGCTGCATTGGAATCAGCACGGATCGCCGCAAGCAACAACTCAATTGAACCCTGTAAGCAGGGTTCACCTCGCCCCCCGGCCCAGTATGATGATTTTTAAAGTCTGAAGCATAATCATCAGGTCAAAACTTAGAGATAAATTTTTGATGTAATAGAGGTCGTACTTGAGCTTCTCTTTCGACTCCGCGACAGAGGCCCCATATTGGTACGTGATTTGTGCCCAACCGGTAATACCTGGACGTATGATGTGCCGGAGCTGGTAGTACGGGATTTCCCTGGTGAGCCACTCCACAAATTCGGGCCGTTCAGGCCGCGGGCCGACAAACCCCATGTCCCCGCGAAGGACATTCCACAGTTGTGGGATTTCGTCCAGGCGCAGAAGACGCAGATAACGGCCTACGCTCGTGACCCGTGGGTCGTCACTCCCCGCCCAGGTGGGGCCGTTGGTAGCCTCGGCGTTCGAGTTCATGGTCCGAAACTTAAGGCAATTGAATACGTGACCGTTCATGCCCACTCGCTTTTGGCGAAAAAAGACCGCCCCTTTGGAGGTCAATTTAATCACCAGAGCAATGACGGGCAGCAAAGGCGAAATCAACACCAGAGAAACAAGTGCGACGGTCAGAGACAAGAGGCGCCGCAAAAACATAAACGTGACATTCAGCTTGAACCCTTCTGAAAAAATCAGCCAGCTTGGGGAAAGTGAATCGACATCAACCTTCCCTGAAATCTTCTCCGCAATCCCTGTTCCTTCTTCCACCTTAATGCCACTCAGGCGGAGATCCAAGAGCTCGCGAACCGGCATCGTGCCCCGCCGGTCATCCAGGGCGACAATGACACGGTTCACGCCGCTTTTTCTTACTTGATCTATTAATGCGGTCCCCAGCCTCTCCCGGCTCGTGGGTCCGTTCCCAATCACGCCGTTCCATCCCACGACCTCCAAACCCAGCTCCGGCTGCTTCCGCATGGTTTCCACCAACCATTCTGACCGCGCACCGTCCCCGAGCACGTAAATCCGTTCTCTCAGGGATGGCAGATGAATCAACCATCTGTAAGTTGTGCGCCAGGCGAACAAGGCAAAGGTTAAAATGATCAGTCCCACCACGAAGGTGTTGTTGCCCAGCATAAAGCCGGGGAAAACGTACCCAAGCCCCGCCAGCGCAAACGAGAGGAGCCCGAGGACGACCAACAAGCGGAACCAGATCTCACCCCGGGTATTAATCCTTTGTAAATCATAAAGGTCGAAATAATGCATACAGAGCATGGCAAGCAGGGTCACACCGATAATCTTGTAGAATCCATACTCGTAATTCAGAACCAGGAATGAATCTTGCCCCAGGCGAAGCAGTGCGGCGACGAGAAAAGACGCGCACACAATTAGTCCTTCCCCGCCGATCAAAACCAGGATACGCGTTGGATAATAGACACTAAAAAGACGTACCAAGCTTCTTAATCCTTCCTCTTTTTCTTGCGCCCTTTTTGATCGCCGCCCTGGTAGTATCCGTAATATTTGTAACTGTAGCTATTCCGGGCCTCGGCGCGGTTAAGAACCACTCCCAGCATGCGTTTTCCTTTGAACTGCTGAGTTGTCTTTTGAATGATTTCGTAAGGCCCTTTGTCGGCGGCAACCACCAGCAAAACCCCGTCGCACATGTCGCTCATGACTCTGGGATCTGAAACCGCCATGGCGGGCGGCGAGTCGAGGATAATCCAATCGAACAAGGGCGAAGCGACCCGAAGCAGATGATTCATGCGGCCATTGGCAATCAATTCGGATGGGTTTTCAGCGTGCCTTCCCCCCGCGATGAAAAACAAGTTTCCCAGTGGTCCGCGCTGCATCGCGGCCAACTCGTCAACTTCCCCTTCAAGGTATTCTGTGAGCCCGGGGATGGTGGGTGTCCCCAGCGAAAGGTGGAGCCGGGACCAGCGGAGGTCGCCATCGATCAGCAAAACGCGCCGCCCAGGCTGCTGGACAAAGATCTGCGCCAAATTAGCCGCGATGAATGACTTGCCATCTCCGGGAGACGCGCTGGTGATCAAAATCGATTTCAGGGGCTGCATATCGCGCAATCCATAAAGCTTCGACCTCAAGGTTCGGAATTCTTCCGTCCCCAGGGCATAGGACTCTTCGCCAAAGAAAAGCATCGTCTTGGGATTGGGGTTCCATTTGGACTTCCGAACCTTGCTCTTCAGGATTTCGACGGTAAGTTGATCGCCGCCTTTTTCAGCTTCGAGGGTCACCAGGGGATCGGCGTCTTCAAGAACGGGAGAGAGAACATCCTCTTGTGTGGAGGGACCATTCAAGGGGAGATCTACGGGTCTGGTATCCCGCGAGTCGAGCGGCTGCGATGCCCTTTCTTCCTCGGCTTTTCTTAAAGCATCATGAATTCGGCTCATAGTTTCCTTAGCCCTGCCCAGGCTCGCAAAGTCCTAGCGTGGCCGGCGCATTTTTTCCATAAAAGTAGCCAGAGTCTGAAATGCTTCCAATAACTGCGCGCCGTCGGCGGAATGGGCAGGGGGGGGCGGATCAACCACGTCAAGCTTAAATTCACTGGCAACCTCTTGAATCCTCTCCTCAGGAACGGGGTTTTTCTGCTCCGCAAATGCGCCGATCAAACCGTGCTCGCAGAGCAGGTTGATCACGCGTGGAATCCCCTGGGAGTAGAAATGAACTGCCTCCACGGCTTCCGGAGTGAAGATCGGCTGGCCGTCCGCGCCCGCAATGCGCAGGCGGGTGGCCACGTATTGCTGCGTTTCCTCGAGCGACAAGGGCTGCGTCTTGCACCTCAAAGTAATTCTCTGCCGAAGTTGCCGAAGCTCGGGCCGGCTGAGTTTTTCCTCAAGCTCAGGCTGGCCGGATAATACAATCTGCAAAAGTTTCTCCGTGGAGGTTTCCAGATTGGTCAACAGGCGGATCTCTTCCAGCACCTCCGCGGAAAGGTTCTGCGCCTCGTCCACAATCAAGACCGCCGTCCCACCCACCAGATACCGCTCCAGGAGCCACTTATTGAGCTTCATCAGCATCTGGCCCTTCTGTCGCGATTCGATATTCAGGCCGAAGTCGGCCAGCATGTAATCGAAGAATTGATTGGGATCGAGTCCTGGATTGAAGACAAACGAAGTTGCAACCCTTTGTCGCCGGAGCCATCCCAGCAGTTTGTTAATCAGGGTTGTCTTACCCGTGCCCACTTCCCCGGTCAATAAAATGAAGCCTCTCCGGCGTTGAATGCCGTAAGTGAGGGTCGCCAGAGTTTCCTCGGTGTGAGCCGTCGAAAACAAAAAGCGCGGGTCCGGGTTTACGTTGAACGGATTTTCTTTCAATCCGAAAAATTTCTTATACATCGATATTCCTATACGTGTGCAGTCTCGCCAAGCCTGGCCCGCGCCTCGGAGCCGGACCCCGCCCCCGGCTTTGGATTAGTCATTGACTCGACAATCTTGGGAACCATGGCCAGAGTGGGGAGGCCAAGAAAATGCTCGATGTCATTCTCCGACCGCAGGGTCTTATCACGAAACTCCAAGAGCAATGTGATCCCGAACCCCAGGGCCAGCCCGCCTGCCAGTCCGGCGCCCGCAAATGCCGGCCGATTGGGGAATGACGGCTTTTCCGGCAGGTTGGCTTGATCCATCAAATTGAATTGCGCGCCTTGTTGCTTGCGCTCCAGGCTGGTCGCCATTTCGGATTGATTCTTCTTTGCCAGCGTATCGTTGTAGAATTGGAGCGCAGTCTGGTAATCCCGTGTGATTTCTTTGTATTCTTTTTCTACCGCCGGCGTCATGGATAACTTGCCTTGCGCGGCCCCAAGTTGTCCTCTCAATCGGGCCTGCTCGCCGGTCTTTTCCTTGATCAACACATCCTGCGAGTGGATCTGAAAGCGGAGTTGTTGGATGGCCGGCGGCTCGGGAGTTTTGACGCCGGCTTCTACATTCGGCTGCGATGTTTTCTCTTTAGCGTGCGCCTGATTGTCCTCAATTCTCTTCTTGAGTGCGGCGATGGAGCCTTCCATTTTTACAACATCGGGATGGTCGGCCGTGTACTTTGCCTTCAGGGAGACGAGCTGGCTCTGCAAGTCAGCAAGTTGTGTCTCGAGTGCGTCCTGATGGGGTTCCCCAATCCCTCCAGAAGTTTTTTGTGACAATTGCCAGGCGGATAGCTGCTGCGCCAGCAACGATTCCATATAGGCCTTGTCCTGCTCAGCACGACTGAGTTGGCCGGTCACGGCATCAAGCTGGCTGCTGTATGAAGTCACCATGGTCATGTCGGTCTGCTCATTCCCGGGAAGGGAGCCGACAAACTTGCGCTGGAATTCTGCCAGCTTCTGGTCCTGGGCATCCAGACTTTGTTTGGCCTGGTCCAAGGTAGATTTCAGGAAATCCGTCGTCCCCACGGAGCGCTCCTCCTGCAAGCGGAGACTTTCCTCAATGAACATGGAAGTGATTTCCGCGCAGACCTGCTGCGCCAAATGGGCGTCATTGGCCGTGAAACTGACGGAAAAACCGGGGAGCTCGCCATCTCTGGTTGTGACCAGCGATTTGATGGGAACAATCTGAATGGATTTTCTTAATGTGTCGACCATGTCTTCCGTCGAGGTTTTGCCCTTTTGATTCTTGAAGAGTCCAAACTTTTCAATGATCGGGGTCAGGCGTGTGCGGCTGAGAATCTGCTCTTGCATGGTTCCCAGCCTTTCGCCAATATCGCTGGCGTCCACCGACTTCACGTAATTCTCAGGGACCTTCTGCTGTTCAACGAGTACGAGAGTGCGGGAAGTATACTGATCGGCCAGCGTGAGTGAAAACAGGTAGACCCCCGCGCAACCCAAGAGGGCGGGAATCAAAATGATCCACCACCGTTTGCGGAGAATCTCCAGGTAATCCTCGAAATTCATTTCTCGATGGCCTAACATATTCTATCCTCCTGCCTTCATTTGTGCTGAGAGCTCCGCCACTATTCGAGCGAGATCTGGCGTGGATGAAAATCGAATCCAAATCCTATAAGATTCCGCTGCAAACTCGTACTGCACGGCGCCACCAAACACGAGGTGGTATTCGAGTTTTGAGTCTGGTAGGTGTATGTAAGAAACATTGAAGTGTAGCGGCCGAACATGCGGCTCAGGCTTGCACTTGCGTATTCCGTGTCGTAAGTATTCTGATTCGGACTGTTGCTCGTAAGAGGGATACTCCGGTTGTGAGAATAGCCGGGGCCCAGGGAGAAGTACCAACGGCGCTTTAAATTCGCGCTCCAAGCCAATGAAACGTTATCTGTGGTTGCCCCGTTTAACACGCCCCCGCCGTTGGTGGCGTTCCGAAAATAGTTGACCCCTAAATCGCCTCTTCGGGCACGGTAGTCCAAGTTGCCACTCGCCGACCATGTGAGATTTGTCGTAGAGCCCGTGACGGGGCTCTTAACAACATTGACTTGAGGCCCGGCCCCTACTTCCATCGACATTCGACCCGAAATGCGATGACCGTATTTGGCCTGGAGCAAGTGAGTATTAAAAGAAGTTCCGCCACCGGGGAATCGGAATCCGCTAAAGGCATAGTTGAGCCCGATATAATCTCTTGCCGAAAACGAATGGCTGTACCCAAGCATGGCCGTGCCGTTTCTGGACCCGCCCACACCTCCCTGGTTGAAGTGGAGCAATCCAAATGAAAGGGCAAAAGTCAATGCCGAACGCGCCCCGGTAAGATACTGAACCTGCGCGACCGAGGTGCTATAAACGCGTGATCCTCGGGCCGTCAAAATTGCTCCGCTCGGATTTAAGGCGGGGTTGATATTGGAGAGTATTGAGCCTGTGGCGCCACCCAAATCCACTCCGAGGCCGCCCCCAAACCCGAATCCGCCGTAACCGAGTGAAGATTCAGGCAGGTAGGAGGTTCGATTATCCAGCAGCAGGCTCCATCGGCGGCCTTGATAGGACTCCGTAATTCCGAACTGCTGTATGCTTGTATCAAGATCTGAATGGCGGTTGTAAATCGTCGCTCCCCCCATATACTCCACGGTAGTCTGATATCGGCGCGCGACCTTCTTATAGTCAATGCGGCCCACCAACGTGTCGATAGTTTCGAAGCCGGGATGGCCGGACGAGAGGGAAAAATTCGAGTCACCCATCTCAGAAAATTCAATACTCGGGACGAAAAAACCACGCGACAGTCCCGCTGGCCCCACGGAATAACTCTCCGCCCCTCCAAATGACCGTGCATCCTCGGTGGTCGAAGCCGGCGGGCCTCCCTCTGGAGCCTGGGTTGGCTCTTCGGCCGAAACGGGTGCGAGCGGCTGACTCTGTTGGCCAGCTTGGCTATTCTGTGCTTGGCCCGCCGGCTGCCCTGATTGCTGGCCCGCCACGGTCGCTGGCACTGCCAACAAAACCACTGAAACAATAATCAGAATCTCATTCTTCAATCGCATTCAGTTACACCCCTAAGGGACAACAATCGTGTCGCCCGGTTTAAGAAGGATGTTTTGTTCCGGCCTCTTCCCGCGGACTACATCTTTGTAATTGAAAGGAAGGGTTGCCTGATGGCCGTTTTCAGTCCGCAGCACGTAAATCCCATTCGTCTTGGCATATTGCGACAGGCCGCCCGCCGCTGACAGGGCTTGCAAGACGGTCATGTTGGGAAGCATGGGGAGCGCGCCCGTGCGCGTTACCTCACCCAGAACATAAACTCGACGGCTGTTAACTTGCGTGACGATCACGGTAACCTGTGGTTCCGAGATGAATTTCTTCAGGCCCTCCGTCAAAACTCCTTGCAACTGCATGGGGGTGAGTCCAGCCGCCGTGACGTCGTTTAAGAGCGGCAGGGAGATCTTGCCGTCCGGCCGCACCGGCACTGTTTTGGAATTGTCCGGCTCTTTCCAAACGTTGATATCAAGAACATCCTCGGGACCTATGATGTAAGACGAAGCGTCGACATCCGCGGCCCTTTGTTCCGAGCTCGCCGAAGCGGGGCCTGGCGTCGTCTTGTCCGCCCCCTTCTTTTTCTGGGCGAATGAGGCCTGGGCGAGTCCCGTCAAGAGCAAGAGGGCAACTACAGTTCCCACACCGCGCAAGTTGATTTTTTTCATGTCGCTACTCCTCCGTAAACTAAAGGGTTCCCGTCTCGTCCAATCCCATTTGCCTGAGCTTATAGAGCAGGGCCTTGTAGCTGATTTGCAAGTGCTGGGCCGCGCGCTTCCGGTTCCAGTGAGTCCTGGTGAGAACCTTCAAGATCAATTCTTTCTCGACTTGCCGCGAGGCAGCCCGGGCCGCCTGCTTCAAAGATAGGTTTTCAACGTTTCCATTTGAATTTCCTTTGGGAGTGCCCGAGGGTTCCAGATCAGAGACCACTGAATCGCTCCCTAATGCCACTAACTTTTTGACAACGTTTTCCAGCTCGCGGATATTTCCAGGCCACGGGTACTCCTGCAATATTTGCAGGGCTCGTGCGGTGATGGTTGGTTGGGGCCGGCCCAGATGCAATGAAGTCCTCCGCAGGAGGAACTCAATCAGGGCGGGAATGTCCTCTTTGCGTTCGCGAAGGGGCGGAAGGCGCAGGCAGACCCCGTTAAGCCGGTAGAACAAATCTCTTCGCAAGCCGCCCCGGTCGAGCACGCGCTCGATTTCATCTGGAGTTCGCGTGGTGGTGGAGATGATGCGGGCGCTCAGGAAATGCCCCAGGGGATTCACTTCACCATCGGGAAAAGCTTGAAGTAATGTCACCTGGCACGGCAAAGTCAAATCAGTGATTTCATCCAGAAACAACGTGCCGATTCTAGAAGAACGGCCAAAACCATTTTCCGCCTCGGATTCGCGCCGCAGCGTTTCAAAACTTTCTGGCGTCAGCGCGCCACAAATGGTCTTAGTAAAGGACTTGTTGCCTCGGAGCGAGTGGCGATGGATATGTTGTGCGACCGCTTCTTTGCCTACCCCGCTTTCACCTACCAGTAGGATAGGAAAATCCGTAGGGGCGACGTTGGCGATGATTTGCTCAACTTCGCGCATGGCAGGGCTGACAACGTCCAGGAAATAATGGTCTTCTCCCTCGGAGAAGGAACTAGCCGGGTCGTGGACAATAACTTGGGAACTCATCCTATCCATCAGCACCTTCAGCGGAGAAGTCCGACAAATTCGTTGGCTTCTCGCATTTCCAGTTCGAGGGAATGGGTGCACGGCAGATGCCATTCAATCAGAGTCGAAAGAGACTAGGTGAACTCAAATTAACCGATGTGTTTAGAACTAATTGCGGCGGACGCGCTCCACTTTCCACCGTCCCGGGAAAGTCCAAGAAATTCTAACATACTTCCATTAAGTGGAACAAGTTTTCCATTTCCAGGGTCCAAATCCGAACTTTGCGCCTTTGCGCCTTGGGGTGAAAATGTTTGCTCTAATCTTGTCAGGTCCCATCCAAGACTCAAACATCCTCACGCCAAGGCGCCAAGACGCAGAGCAGGGGCGGGTCTTGTATGTGGCCGGCTTTTTTCGACTTTATCAAGTGTCCGTGATTGCAACCTAACCGGAGTTACGCTATTCTCTGATTCAGGGCACTATTCATGAGGCAAATCGAGGCGGATTTGGTCGAGGCCGTTGAGTTCCCACGAAAAATACAAGACGGCACATTTTGGATTAAAGCCGCCATTTTGGGCCTGCTGATTGGCTATCTCTATTACCGGATACTTTTTGGGTTGGCCATAAACTGGTGGACTGATCCGAACTTCTCCCACGGATTCCTCATTCCGATTTTTTCAGGCTTGGTAGTCTGGCAAAAGCGCAAACAATTGAAAGCCCTGAAACCCAAACCAGCCGTGTTCGGGCTTGCGGTTATTGCGGGCTCATTGGTAATTCTCATTCTAGGAGTTCTCGGTGCCGAGTTTTTCCTATCCCGCTCCTCGTTCGTCTTTCTTCTGGCCGGGCTGCTGATCTATTTCCTCGGATGGAGCTACTTCCGCGTTTTGTTATTTCCCTGGGCGTTCCTTTTTTTCATGATCCCCATCCCGGTAATAATTTTTAATCAAATCGCTTTTCCGCTTCAGTTCCTGGCCGCGCACATGGCCAGTTCACTCCTCTCCTCCATCGGGGTTCCAGTCCTGCGCGAAGGTAACATCATTCAACTTCCCACCATGACCCTGGAGGTTGCGGAGGCGTGCAGCGGGATTCGTTCCCTGATGTCTCTTGGCGCGCTGGCCGTCATTTTCGGATACCTTGTGGAATCGCGGAGTCTCCCCCGCATCATATTGGCCCTGGCATCGATCCCCATCGCGGTAGCCGCAAACGGCCTGCGCATCATGGGGACGGGCTTGCTCGGAAACTATTGGGACCCTGACAAGGCGCAGGGTTTCTTTCACGAGTTCCAAGGTTGGGTTATCTTCGTGATCTCACTGGTCATGCTCTTTGCCGTCCAAGTTGTGATGCGTTGGTTTTCAAGCGTGGGAAGCACACAGAAGGGGAATAAGCCATGACAGAGAAGATTAAGTGGATCCGTTTCTCACTCGCTGTTGCCTTGATCGCCGGGACCGCCGTCTTCCTGCGCTCCAGAAGCAACGCTGAGGCGTTGGCGCCGGCTCAACCGCCCGCTTCCTTTCCTTTGCAAGTGGGCAATTGGAAGGGGATGGATGTTCCCATTCCGCAGTGGGCGCTGGACGTACTCGGGGACGGAGAATTCGTCGAGCGCAGTTTTCGCCGCAGTCCCAATGAATTTCCGGTTGATTTTTTTATGGCTTATTTTCCCACCCAACGAACGGGCAGCACCATGCATTCTCCACAAAATTGCCTGCCGGGTTCCGGATGGGTGCCCGTTGAATTCAGCCACGTCGGGTTGTCCATTCCCGGCGCGGGCGAAATCAGGGTGAACCGGTACGTAATTGCCAAAGGACTTGACCGCCAGCTGGTCCTCTATTGGTATCAGGAGCACGGGCGAGCGGTGGCCAGCGAGTATTGGGCAAAGTTCTATCTGGTGGCCGATGCCATCAGGCTGAATCGAAGCGACGGCGCCCTGGTGCGCTTCATGACGCCTATCGCCCAGGGCGAGTCTGTGGCTAGTGCCGAGCAACGATGTGTTGCATTGATTCAGGATGTCGTTCCACTCCTCGGCCAGTACGTTCCCAAGTAGGGTGTCGCCACGGCGACTGGGTGCACTCTTTCGTGCGCCCGTCGAACTCTCATAATTCTTCCACCCATTGTGTTTGCCCTTTTTCCTCATGGCACCCAAAATGGCGCCCGCAGGGGGTCCCCTACGGGTGACTGATGTGGAAGCATTTTTCCCAAATGGGAAAACCTCTACCATTTAGGAGGTTCTTGAAGAACATTCCCCGAGCAAATCATTCAGATCCTTCTTTCGGTAGCCAGGACTTTCAATTTGAAAATAAGAGACTTACTAGGTGCATGACCGGTCATATCTCCCCGACACCGAGGAACTACTTTTTTGGACCGCATGGCACCAATGGGCTAGGTAAGATTGCGTATTCAGCATCTTAGGCTCAGGGAATCCGTTGAAATGGTTAGCCATTAAAGTGAAGCAATGTGCACATCGACGGCACAAACCGCATCCATTCCAAAAGTTGTAGTGCACTATTGCAACTGTATCTTCATAAAAAATAAAGGCTTATCAAATTAATTACGCTGGCCTATGGAATCGGCGGATTGGCGCATCGATTGCTACATGGATGGCGTCTTCGCAAAAGTCATAATTCAGGCAGAATGTCTGTCTGCAGTCATAATCAGTAAAGGCTTAGAAGAACTTGAAGGCCCAAACGACCGGGCCTCAAACTTGAATAGGGTGGAGGAGATTCGATGAGGAACAAAGTTTTTAGCTTACTCTCAGCGGCGGTTTTAGTGCTCGCTCTGGGTTCGATGGCGAAGGCGGATACATATGACTTGACCCAACAAAACGGTGGGCTGGGCTCATATTCTCCGGCTTCGGATTACGCCACTGTTACCCTCGTTTTGAACGGTGGGACGCTTGGTGATGGGAGCACTTGCGCTGCAGGTGCAGGTGGCGTTTGCATCGACTTCCAAGCCACTAGCGGCTGGATGTTCCACAATGCCGGCGTGGGATGGAATCAGAACGTTACCACAGGCTCGATCTCAAGCGAATCGGTTACCACTTGCACGGCAATCGGTGGCGCGACATGCACCATTCCCGGCGGGTCAGGTAATTTTGATGGCTTCGGCTTTATGACCAATAGCGTGACGGGAGGCTCAGGCAGCAGCACTGGGTTGACAGACATCGTCATCACCATTGCCGGCACAGGGCTTAACCTTGCAGATTTTGAGAATGCCAACTCGAAGGACAACACTACTTTCTCTGCGCAACTCAGCCCATTTCCTAATCCGAACGGCGGATGCACGGGTTTCATTGGGGATACGGGTTCGACGACTGGTTTTAACGGAAACGGGACTGGCACTAACGGTTGCGGCGGCTCCAGCGGCACAGTACCTGAGCCCGGATCGCTGGCTCTGTTCGGCACAGGAATCCTGGGCATGGCAGGCTACCTGCGGCGCAAGTTGCTTGCATAATTGTTCCGGACAGTAATCGAAATATTCCACCCTGGAATAAGGCCCCGGTCCCGCGAATGCGGGATGGGGGCCTTTTCCTTTTATGTACCGCAACGCCCGCGCTTCGGCGTTGCGGCTTTTCCACTTCTTTGCTGTGCTGTCTCGAAGGCTAAAGACAAGAGATATTGAAGAGCCGCAGGGCCGAACTGCGGGTCCTGCGGTACAAGTTAGAGTCGGGCGTCTTGATCCAAGGGAAGATTCAGATCATCAACTTCGAGGCGCCCAGGCTGAGACCCCCCAAAACAATGGTAGCTTGACCACGTCCATTCCGCAGGGTGATTGACCAACCCTCGTCTGACCGGATTCAAATGCATGTAGTCCAGCGTCTCATGAAATTCTTTCACCGTCCTAACGATGCGGTCAAAATAACGCGCGTGCCAAAGCCCCCCTCGTGTTTGCCGATACGAGTTGATGCGGCGCGTTGCCGTCACTTTCAAGCTGTCCATTAAACGGTCGATCCTTTCGCCCTGCCCCGGAACAATCAATGCGTGCCAATGGTCGGGCATCAATGCATATCCCGCCAGCAGGAATCGCCGGCGAGCCCGCACCACTTGAAAAGTGCTGGCTAGAATTTCCAGATCTTCCTTTCCGAATTTCGTCCGCGTTCTCAATAAGGTGCAAGTTACAAAGAATATTCTTCCACTGAGTTGCAACCGCCTTAGCCGCGACATAGGAGAAATTGTACCGCAACGCCCGCGCTTCAGCGTTGCGGCTCTTCCACTTCTTTGCTGTGCTGTCTCGAAAGGCTAAAGACAAGAGATATTGAAGAGCCGCAGGACCGAACCGCAGGTCCTGCGGTACAAGTCCACTTTGAAATTCAACGCCCAACGCGCGCTGACAGTATTCCTCCAATTTCAGCTGCGAATCTGTTAATCTATTCGAATTCAGGAACACGAATTTCAGTTGGAGAATGGCATTATGAAAAACCGATATGCATTGCTCAAAGGATTGGCCGGGGTCTTGCTTGCGATACTGGTGACGGGATGCAGACACGATCCCAACAAGGAAAAAAAGGCCTATTTTGACAGCGGCACGCGGTACTTCCAAAGCGAGAAGTACCGCGAAGCGGCCATCCAGTTTCAAAATGCCATCAAAATAGACCCGGCTTATGCCGACGCACACTTTCAACTGGCGCAGTGCTACACCAGATTGAAGTATTGGCAGCAGGCCTACGCTGAGCTTCTGCGTACCGTCGATCTCGATCCCAAGAATAACAAGGCTCGAATTGATCTGGGCAACCTTTACTTCGTGGAGAAAGATTTCAAGAAAGCGGAAGAGCAAGCCAAGATCGTGATTGCCGCGGAGCCAGATAACGTGGACGCGCATACCCTTCTGGCCGATGCCCTGGCCGGCGAGGGAAAACCCGATGAGTCGCTGGAACAAATGAAGTCCGCCATCCAGCTCGATCCCAACCGAGCCAAGTCCTATCTCGCTCTGGGTGGATTGCAGGAATTTAACAAGCAGCCTGCGGCGGCTGAAGAGAGCTTGAAGAAGGCCATTCAGCTCGATCCTAAGTCCGTGCTGGCCGTAATGGCCCTGGCCAAGTCTTATGCTCAACAAAAGCGGTGGCCCGAATCCGAATTTCAAATAAAGCATGCCCTTGAGCTTGATCCCAAGAATCCGGCGACCTACGCCGCCCTGGCTCGCCTTTACATTGTTCAAAACCAGAAAGACAAGGCAGAGCAAGTCCTCGAAGACGCAAAGAGTAAGATGCCGGACAATTCTGAAGCTTATCGGATGCTGGGCGATTACTATTTTGCCTTCGGTGAAAACGACAAGGCCTTGGCCGAGTACGCTTCGCTCTTTCAAGCGCACCCCAAGGATCTGCTCGTGAAGCAGAATTATATCGAACTTTTGATACTGAAAAACCAGTTGGCAGATGCCGTGAAATTAAATGACGAAATCCTGCAGGCCAATTCAAAGGACCTGGAGGGACAAATCCATCGGGCCGAGATCTTTATTCATCAGGGGAAATCCGCGGACGCCGTTCCCTTATTGCAGGCGGCTCTAAAAGCCGATCCGAACAACGCTGTCGCCCATTACCAGCTTGGGATAGCCTTTGCCGCGTCGGGTGACGTGGGACAGGCCGCGACGGAGTGGCAAGCCGCGGTCAAATCGCGCCCCAACATGACCGGTCCTTTGGAGGCCTTGGCGCAAGTCGCTTTGCGTAAGGGAGACGCGGATTCGCTTGAGTCGGCCAGCCAAAAACTAATAGATGCCTCCCCCGGTAATTTGCAGGGTTACCTCCTTCGTTCATCGGCCAGAATGATGAAGAAGGATGCTGCCGGCGCTGAAGCAGACCTGAAAAAGGCCATGGAGTTGGCGCCGCAAAATCCGGTGGCTTACACCCGTCTGGGTGTGCTGCGCCTCTTCCAAAAACGTTACCCCGAGGCGGAAAAACTCTTCGAACAAGCCCTCGACCGTGACCCAAATTCCACAGAAGGCCTTAATGCCCTGGCGGGGCTCTATCTTCAGCAGAAACAGCTTTCGAAGGCCCTGGACCGAGTGAACGCTCAAATCTCCAAGGCGCCGGGCAACGCTGCGTTTTATGCTCTTCAAGGCACGCTTTTGATGGGCAACAAGGAACCGGATAAGGCTGAAGCCGCATTGCAAAAGGCAGTCGAGCTCGACCCCAATAACGCTAACGCATTTTTTTTGCTGGCACAGGTCCAGATTGCGCGGGGATCCGTGGACAAAGCGGCGGCGGACTATGAGACCTTGAGCCAGCGAAACCCGCGCGACGTCCGCCCGGTGATGTTGCTGGGGATGCTCGAGGAATCGCGGGGCAATTGGCAGAAGGCCCAAAGCGAATATCAAAAGGCATTGCAGATCGTTCCGGACTATCCACTGGCAGCTAATAATCTAGCCTATTTGTTGCTCGAGCATGGAGGCAACACCGATGTCGCCCTTAGCTATGCGCAAGTAGGGCGCCGTGGAATGCCAAACGTACCTAACTCTGCCGACACCCTGGCTTGGGCATATTATCAAAAAGCTTCTTACCGCCTGGCTATCGACCTCCTGGAAGAAGCGGTGAAGAAAGCCCCGGATAATGCCACATACCAATATCACTTGGGAATGGCGTATCAAGGCGTCAACGATCGCGCGCATGCCAAAGAACATTTGGAACGCGCCCTCCAAATCGACCCGAAGTACGCCCACGCCGATGACATTCGCAAGGCGCTCGCCGGCGGTTAGCCGCGTGTTGAATAAAACCTCCCAGTGGTGTCATCCTGAGCGAAGCGAAGGATCTCCGTATTTGCTTTCAAGGAACTACGAGGATGCGTCGCTACGCTCAGCATGACAGATAGACTTTTCACCATCCTGTTGGCCAGGAGTTGGTGCTCCCCTCGCGTTCATTGAGCTTGCCGAGGGGCTGTGCCTGTCGTGCCTCGTCAGCATCCCTCATCGTCCACATAATTTCGGACGCGGGTCCATCGTGAATCCCCCCATAGAGAAAGAGCAGGTGTCGCCGCGGCGAACCTGACCTGACGCAGAAAAACAAAGCCCCTCAGGCTGCGAGGGGCTTGGAGAAGATTCAGGAGATAAGAGAGAAGTAAAGCGATTTAGGACCGGGTGATCTTGCGACGCACGAAGCCGGCAATCCCAAGCAGTCCGCTGCCGAACAGCATGATTGATCCCGGCTCAGGGACTGCATTCAAGTGCAAGTCCGCGCTATCCCAGCAACCGGTCGTCAACTGCACGGCTGCTGCATCGCTACTGGTGACGGGGCAGGATGCTGCCGAGCCCAGCGTAGCGGTAAAGGTACCGTCCCAAGACGTCTCCGTGGGGTTCAGCCCTAGGTCCGCAAGGAGCGACGGATCGATATTTCCGAAGACGAAGTTGAGATTTACCGTATCACCGCTCTCTGTAGTAGTAATCGTACCGCCAGTAAATGTTCCATTGAAGCAGCCGGCGGAGGAGCAAATGGAACTGTCCTGTGAAACACCCATCCCCCCAGTTGCATCAAGGGTATAGAGTGTCGACCCGCCTCCAATTGATATGCCAGCGCCTGCAACGCCCGAGGTCCAGGATAGAGTGGACCCGAACAGGTCACTGAAACTACTCCCGTTTGCGGTCGCACCAATAACGAGAGACCCTGAACTACCGGATAAAGCAGTCCCTGTGCCTCCCCACGACCAGGTTCCCGTCCCTCCGAAGAAATTGTCGGGCGAGAAATCAACATTGTCAGCGAACGCCGACGGTGCCCCAGCCATGACCATCAACCCCAAAGCGACTGCACACGAAAGTAGCGTCTTACGCATTTTTTCCCTCCAAGGAAAGCTCAAGAAAGTTTGTTGGAATCTCCACGGATACTTCACTTTCACTAACCACTACAATTTCATCGAACACTTGACTTACTGCACGCGCGAAATGTCTCTACGACCTGGAAATCTTGCGCCGCACGAAGCTCGCAATTCCGATCAGGCCGCTGCCAAACAGGGCGAGGGTCCCGGGTTCAGGAACAGGAACAACCGAGCCGCCTTCGATCATCACGTCGCTTGCACTCCCCCCATTAGCATATAGAGAACCGAGATCGGTGGGCATATCCTCAAGGTAGACATCGATCGTCGAGTTTCCAACAGTGCTGCAAAACCCGGCTGAAACACCGTTGCACGTGCCACCGGTCAAGGAAAGGGTTCCAAAATTGAAGCCGGCTGGGCCGACATTGGAGAAGTAGCTCCACGTCGCCGTAGCGTTGCTGAGGGAGTCGCCGGCAGCATCGCTAAAGGAGAATAGCCAGGAGCCGGAGGCCGTAAAGGTAAGCCCGCCATTGGAAGACTGCATGTTGGCAATCGAGCTTGGACCACCTGAAAATGCGTACGTCCCTTGCGAGATGGTAGTGTTATTGTTGGAGTCAAAGCTTGCGCTACCCACGGTGGTGGAACCCACCGGGGCATTTAATGAAAAGGTGCAGGGCCCACCAGCGGTACAACTGATGTCAATTGAACCGAGAGAGTTAGCCCCAAAAACGATTTGGTCGGCGTTGGCAGTCGCCCCGCCTATGACCATCAAACCTAACACGAGTGACAGTGAAAATAGCCTTTTTTTCATTTTTCAACTCCCGGATGAATATTTTTACGACGTCAGTTTCTTAGAAACGAGCCCATGACGAAAACTAAACTACGATGACGACATAAGTATAAGCACCTGTCGTGCCAAATGCCAACCACTTTAAATACACTTTGTTTTCAATAGGTTGACGTAAACCAGGCTGGCCAAAAACACGGCAATTGTGCAAGTACTTGCGCACAAATTCCAATGGTTTTCGGGTTGATTGGGTCTGCGATTTCCACAGATCTGGTAGGGGGTGGTCCTCGCTCTTCCCTACATTTCGCGCCAAATCAAAAGGGGACGGCAAGCCATCCCCCTGCGTGGAACTCAAGGGATTTCGCGAATAAACGTAATGATTGGTTTACAGAGTGTCGGGGTGTGGCGAGAGGACTTGCTCGGACCTTTGCTTGTCCACACTTTGGGACCAGTTTAGGCTATTTGTTGTTCAAGCCCAGGGGGCTCCCCACGCCGGTAATGAAATCCCACCCCTGAGTCGCGTTGAAGCCCCCAGCGCTTCCCGAGGTGATGTCGCGGAAATTTGAGTTATAGCAAGTGGGGGTGGCGGAGCAACTGTAAATGGTACTCAGCTCAGTATCTGTGGAGTTGTGCTTACCGCCCGCCAGATTGACCATGCCCGCCCACGATGGTGCGGCCACGCTGGTGCCGCCAAAAACCTGCCACCCGGCCTGGCCCTGGCAAGTGGTGCTGTCGTAGACTGCTACACCGGAATTGGGGTCGGCATCAAAAGAGACATCGGGTACGCCTCGCTGGGTGCCGGCGATTCCCGCAATCCCGCTTTGGTATGCGGGAATGGCCTCGAAGGAACTCATTCCGCCGCCGCTTCCGCTCCAAGCAGTTTCACTGAGAAAATTACCGCCAATACGGTTCACGGTTGTGCCGCCGGCGCTCACCACGTTGGGAGACGCTCCGGGATAAATGGTGTTCCCACCCGAGTCGCCGCTGGAGGCAAAGTAAACAACTCCGGCAGTTGTCAGATGAGAGTCAAAACTCGATTCGCCTGAGAACTCACCACCGCCCCAGCTCATAGAGACTTGTCCAAGGCCCGTCCCCGCGCTTCCAGTGGGGCTTACGATGCTGCTGGCAAGATCGATGGCAGCAAAGAGGTCGGTAAACGAATTTGAGGCTGCTTCCACCAGCACTATCTTGGCATTGGGCGCCATCGCATGCGCCCATTCGATGTCGAGGGCGGCCTCTTGATTCCAGCCGCAGTTTGTCGCTGGGATGGTTCCAGTCGCATAAACTTTTTGAAAGCATGAGGTTGTTGTTCCTCGCGTGCACTGAGGGAGCTTGGGAAGGTTAAACTGATTTGAAAAGACGCTGAGATCGTTGTATGCGGTTGGGTAATCGTAGGCGTCAACGATGGCGATTGTCCCAAAGCCTCCGGAAGGAGTGGCCTTGCTGGTTGCGATCGGGCAGCCGGAAGTTAAGTTCGAAACAACTGCATATACACAACTCAGTGAGGCCGGGGTTTCACCGGCGGGCGCGCCATTACCTTTGCGATTTTGGCGCCCGTCGATAACCACATGGTTGGTGTGCGCCCGCACGCCCAAATCGGCGGCGTGCTCGATGCTTGAATCCGGAATCACGACCGCGGCGTGCGCAGCCCCTTGACTCTGGGCCACCAAAAAAACGGACGGCCAAAGACCCAGCGCCAGAACAAGAGACAATACGGCAAGAATCCTACTCATTCTTTCCTCCTTCAATTGGCGCATGGAAATCTTGCTTCAAACCTGGGCTCCTTAGCCCTGGAAAAGCAAGACACTCAGAGTGAGCAATCCCCTAGCCACATTCTCGAACCTGCCATTCAACTTGTCAAGGCTAAAATATGGTTATATTGGATGAGGAAAAGGCATTAAGGGAGACGATTGGAAATATGCAATAGGGACGACCGGCCGCAACCGGGAGGTTGCGGCCCATGGTCACGACCGTCAAGCAGAGAATTGCAGATTAATTCGCAACCGGTCCCGAAAGCTCCATGGTATTTCCGCGGGTCCTTGCGGAAGGCAGGTTGGCCTGGCGTATTTTATAAAGCAAGGCGCGATAGGAAATGCTTAAAGCCTTGGCTACGCGCTTGCGATTCCAGTGGTTGGCTTGCAAGGCTTTCAGGATGAGGTCACGCTCGAGCACCCTCACCGCGTCCCGTGTTACTCTCTTCAGGGAAATCGATCCCCCCGTCCCGATTTCAGTTTGATAATCGGCCTTGCCTCGATTTGAAACCCCCAATTGGCTGATAACCGTATCCTCGGAACCAAGCACCACGTAACGCTTCACCAGGTTTTCCAATTGCCGTATGTTTCCAGGCCAATCGTAGTGTTGCAAAACCTGCGCCACCTGGGAGGAAAACGGCCGAACCGGATGATTGAATTTTTCACTGTAAAATTCGAGGAAATGTTGGATCAGGTTGGGAATGTCGTCGGGACGTTGAGCCAAGCGTGGAAGTTTTATGTTGACCACGTTGATGCGATAGAAGAGGTCTTCCCGGAAAGTTCCCTTCTCCACCTCCTGGTCGAGCTCTCGATTGGTGGCGCAGATGACGCGTGCCTCAACCCGGGTGTCTTCCTTGGCGCCAATCCGGCAAAATCGGCCATCCTGAAGGAACTGCAATAATTTTGCCTGCAAGCCCAGCTCAAGCTCGGATATTTCATCCAGGAAAAGCGTTCCCCGATCGGCCAATTCCATACGTCCCGGCTTGGAACCGTAAGCCCCCGTGAATGCCCCCCGCTCGTACCCGAACAACTCGCTCTCAATCAACGTTCCTGGGATGGCCGGGCAATTCACCTTCACCAGCGGCCCCTCAGCCCAGTTCGACATGTTGTGAATCAATTTGGCGATCACTTCTTTCCCCGTGCCGCTCTCACCCTGAATGAGGACAGGAATGTCCGCGCCCGCTACCCTCTCCACCATCAGACGGACGGCCTGCATCTCCCGGGATTGTCCGAATATCACGTGGTCCGGCGGCATCATGGTCGATTCATCCGACACTTGCCCCTTCGAGGTACTCGCCATGGTTCCCATATTCACCCCTCAAGTTTCTGTGTGGTTGTGATCAAGCCAACTATATTGCACATGTATTGCCATTCCTGGTCACCTTGCAAGATAAACCGAAGTATCATTCAGAGATTCCATGGCGGCAACCACGCAGCGTATTTTCAATAAAATGGAGGCCATTCCAGGGAGTTTATGGTTAGACCTAAGCCACTAGGATGTCGCGGCCAAGCTTGAGAGGTAAGGGAAAACTTTTTCACTTGTAGGAAAAACTTTTCCTATATCGCCGGGATGTGAGGGGATTCCACAGCGAAACTCAAATTTGGTTTCGCTTTGTATACAGTGGGGGGCTAATATTTCGGTGAGATTCGGTGAGATAGGAGAGTAAAGCCAGGCTACCTTACTGTTCAATTCCGTACTGGCGGATCTTATAAAGCAAAGCCTTGTAGCTGATACTGAGCAGTTTTGCAGCCTGCTTCCGGTTCCATTTCGTCTCTTCCAGGGCCCGACTGATGGCCTCCATCTCCGCTTCGTCTTTGAGTCCGCGAACCAGCGATTTTAGGCCCCCGGCGGGGGAACCGCTGGCTGCCTTGGAAGGTTGGCTATCCCCTTCCTTACTCTCCGCCTTCATTTCGAGCTCGCTTCGCACCAGTGATTCATCTCCCAGGATCAGGTAGCGCTTGACGAAATTCTCCAGCTCCCGAAGATTCCCCGGCCAGGAATAGCGCACGCAGGCATCCACCAGTCCAGGAGAGAGTGGAAGCGGCGGGCGGGCGTAACGGCCCGCGTATCGGGCCATGAACTGCCTCAAGAGAAGAGGAATTTCCTCCCGGCGCTCGCGCAAGGGAGGAAGATTGAGGGTAAATGCGTTCAACCGGTAATACAAATCCTCGCGAAGCATTTTGGCCGCAATCGCCTGGGCAATGTCCACGTTGGTGGCGGCCAGAATGCGCACATCGACTTTGATGGTGGTGCGGCTGCCCAGACGGGAAAATTCCTGGTCCTGGAGGACGTGCAATAATTTTGCCTGCAAGCCGATTGGCATTTCGCCGATTTCATCCAGCAGAATTGTCCCTTTATCACAGATCTCAAACTTGCCCGGTTTGGGCCGGGTGGCGCCCGTAAACGCCCCTACCTCGTACCCAAATAATTCGCTTTCCAACAGATCAGCGGGAAGCGCGGCGCAATTGACTTTCAGAAAAGTGCGCGACGCGCGCGGAGAAATTTGATGGATCAATCGCGCCACAATTTCCTTCCCCGTCCCGCTCTCCCCCAGAATCAGCACCGGCACATTCACTGCCGCCATTTGCTCGACTTGCGCGCGGATTTTCCGCATGGCCGAACTGGCGCCGATGAAGCACAAATCATCTCCCAGCTCTTCGATCTTGGTTTCAACTTCTGAAGTTTCAAGCGGGGCGGCTTCCAAGGTCAGGGAGTGCTGAAGCACTGCTTCCAGGTCGTCCAATTGAAATGGCTTGGTCAGGTAGTCCACGGCGCCCAGGCGGATGGCCTGCACTACCTTGCGCGGGTCAGTCGTGCAGGAAAGCATAACCACTTTGATATGGGGGCGCGCCTTCTTCAGCATTTCGAGGGTCTTGAGTCCATCCAAATCCGGGATTAAGACATCCAGCAGAACAACATCCGGCGCAGGCTCTTTTTGAACGCGGAGCAGCGCCTCTGACCCGGTTTGCACAGTCTCGACCTGGTAGGACCCAGCCTCCAGCACCGTCCGCAAATACTGGAGCATGCTCGGCTCGTCGTCGACCACCAGGATTCTCGCATGGTCATTCATGGTCAATTGGGCTCCATTACCACCATCATTCTATTGCGGAGTCAAAGGTAAGAGAAAGGAAAATTTACTTCCGGCGCCGGGCTCACTCTCCACCCAAATCTTTCCTCCGTGGGCATGAACCAGCCGGCGCGCAATGGCGAGCCCCAATCCGGAGCCCCCAAATTCGTCGCCTATCCGCGGAACCCGGAAGAAATCATCGAAAACTTCCTGCAAATACTCAGGTGCGATTCCAGGTCCTGTGTCCGCGACCGTGATGCGAACCGAATTCTGCTCCTCGCGGGACCCTGGGGATCGAGCGTCTTGAGTCCGGACGTCTTCCCGACTGAGATGATCCCAATGGTACAACTCGGCGGAGATCCAAACGGTTCCGCCTTTGGGTGTGTACTTTCTCGCGTTCTCGAGAAAATCGGAAACGATTTGTTGGACTTTAAATCCGTCAAATGGAAGTTGAGGCAAACCGTCGGGACAGAGAAAGTAAAGCGCAATGCCTTTCTCTTGAAAGAGCGGAAGCCAAATCTCATTCACCTCGGACAAACACGCGCGCAGGTCGCCCACCTCAAACTTCAATGCGATTTTGCCTGTTTCCAGAGCGCTGTAGGCCAGAAAGTCCTGGATGAACCGTTGCAATCGCCTGCAGTTGGAGTGCGAATCCCTTAAGGCGCGCCGTTGCTGTTCCGTTAGCGGGCCGGGCTTCTCGCTCAACAAGTGCTCAATGTACCCCCCAATGATTGCCAGGGGAGTTTTCAACTCGTGAGCTGCCGAGGCCAGACCAACGGTGCGCTTTTGAACCTGTTCCTGGAGCTGGGCAAACTGCTCCAGTATGTCCTTGTAAAGCGAAGGGAGGGCGGAGGAGTCAACAGGCGCCTTCGAATCGGGAGGCATCTTTAAGTCCTCCGGGAGCTTTTTCTGTGTTTCCAATCCTAAAACTCCTGGGTCAAAGGCCAAGCGGCGTCCGGCAAAACCACAACGCCCCGCAATTGCGAAAACTTTAAAGGGCTTCGGATTCCATACCCTGGGCTCTAATCATTTGGGCGTCGGACTCCCCACCGCTGATGCGGTCTTTGCCTGCCATCCCGGCTCGTCTTACATGTAGGTGTTCGAGCCATATTACAAGTGACTTGTGACCAAGTCAATGCAGGAAATGGAAAATTTTTGTCCTTCCGGAGCAAAAGCTTGCGCTTGGGCGTCTTTGTTAAGAGTGCATTACTCTTTAATACTACGACATTAAGACCCCCATGGCCCTCCCAACTTATTGATTTAATTGTGGTTTAATTGTCTATGCAAAATTTGCTTAGTCCCGGAAGTTTGGCCCAATGGGTGCTACAGTTTCGGCGAGCTATTATTAAGGAGCCAATTCGTGCCAGATTCAACTTCTAGTGCTGAGAGGCGCCGATGGCAGCGGCTCCCAGTTCCTGTGCCGATGTTTATTCGAGGTGTGGATGAACAAGGGAAGAACTTTCTAGAATTTAGCACGGCAATTAACATCAGCGCCGGAGGAGCCCTGCTGGTGACTCGCCGCTTCCTGCCCAACTCATCCAAGATCTCGGTGGAAATTCCGCCCCCGGCCCTTCCCAAACATATGTCTGCTCAGACGTCCAAAGCGCGGAATATTAGGGCCAAGGTCATTTCCGTCACTTTGTCTGACCGCTATCATTTGTGCGGTCTTGCCTTCTCCCGCCCTTTGACTATCCAATAGTTTCCCGGCCCTTTGTAAGCCCAAGCGCCATGGATTCGAGGATCGGATTGACCCGCAAAGGCTTGCTGTTTTCCAAAGCTCAACTAACACCCTGTCACAGACATTAACAAGGGTATCACGCCGCCCCGCCGCCTCATGCTAAAATGCGCCCGATACTTAGGAGGCGTCTGATGTCACTCGATCATCCTTCCCGAAGAAAATTTCTTCGCAACATTGCGGCAGGCTCGACAGCCACGGCTTTGATTCCTCTGCCCGAGGGCCATAGCTCACCGCTGCGAGACTCGTCAGCCGGAAGTGCTCCGCCCGATCCGCCTTTCCCCATGACGGTCGATTCCTATCCCATTTCGGAGCCCGGCCTAAATCCCACCGTCGATCGCTTGAAGATTGTCACTTATGACGAGTTCCCAACCGAAATCCAGGAAAAGATTCGCGGCTTCGCCCCGGGGATCGAGCTGAAGCATTGCCGGAACGACGAGGAATTCGGCCGCGAGGTCGCCGACGCCAACGTCATTTTCGGAGGCGTTTCGCGCGAAGACCTTGCCGTCGCCAAAAAACTTCGTTGGGTCCAGTACCCTGCCGCGGGAGTGGAGAACGTCCTGTCGCCGGAGCTGGTCAGCAGTCCCGTCGTCCTCACCAACATGCAGCGCATGTACTCGCCGACCATTTCGGAATCTGTTTTCGCGCTCCTGCTGGCTTTGACGCGCGGAATCAATCGCTACACTGTGCAAACGCGCGAGCACGAATGGAAGGAGGTGGAGGGACTTTCGGAAATCAGCGGATTGACCATGGGCCTGGTAGGAATGGGCGGCATTGGCACGGACACTGCCTACCGCGCCCATTACGGTTTCCACATGAAAGTCCTGGGAGTTGATCCGAAACCTTTGCCCAAGCCCACATTCGTCGCCGAGCTCCATTCACTGGAGTGGCTCCCCAAAATGGCATCGCAAGTGGACGTCCTGGTCTGTGCCGCGCCGCATACTCACGAATCGGAAAAAATGCTCAACGAATCCGTTTTTCGGGCCATGAAGCCGAGCGCCTATTTCATCAATGTCTCACGAGGAAAAGTGGTGGACACGCCCGCCTTGATCCGCGCCCTCCAGGAAAAATGGATTGCAGGCGCGGGGCTCGACGTGGTCTATCGCGAGCCCTTGCCCGCCGACGACCCGCTCTGGAGCGCTCCCAACGTTCTCATTACTTGTCACACTTCCGCACGCTCTCAGGGCAGTCTTGACCGCAGTCAGGCGTTGTTTGTCGAAAACGTCCGCCGCTATGTGGCGGGCCTGCCGTTGTTGAATGTAGTGGACAAAAAAAGGGGCTACTGAAAGGATCGTGAGGCGCAAGGTAAAAACCTCGCGGGCACTCCGTCAGTTAGCAGAGGCTGGGACTGCTTCTCGGAATCAGCTTCAACAAGTGTAGGGGCGCGGCTTGCCGTGCCCTCTTTGTCTTGATATCACTCAAATAGGGGACGGCAAGCCGTCCCCCTACCATCGGCGATACGGCAATAAGAACGCGAGGATTCAAACCTTAGAGCCGAGGATCCCAGGATCGGGTGGCGGCAGTACGCACGCGACATTTGCCGATATCAGAAACACTAGGGAGGGCTCGCATGAGCGACCTGGACAACTTGATTGCTGCCGTCGGGCAGGGCAACATGGAACAAGCGAACGCCATCCTTGATGCCGATAACGGTCTCGTAAATCAAAAAGACGCCTCAGGCGCCACGCCTATTCACTATGCGGCGTTCAACGGCCATCGGGACATGGTGAGACTTCTGGTCGAGCGCGGCGCTGATGTGAACAGCATTGACAATCAATATACCGCCACGCCGGCAGGTTGGGCTATCGAGTATTTGCGCGAAATGGGCGGGTTCCTCGGGATTGAGCTTGGCGACTTTGCCTACGCCATCCAACAGAAAGATGCGAAGTGGGTGGCGCGATTCCTGAAACGGTTTCCCGCTCTCCAAAATGCGCGCGACACCACGGGAACTCCGTTTCAAACCCTGGCCCGGGAATCGGGCGATCCGGAAATCGCCCGGCTTTTCGGTTTGAAAGACGTTATTTCGTGACGGCCCCCGCGCGCCTCAACCGTAGCGTGGGGCGAGGCCCCAAGCCTGGGCGCCGCACCCGCGATCAACCTCCGATAACTCCAGTGGGGACACTCGCGCTACAGGGGGAATAGGAATGGGGAAAAACACTGGGCGGGTGACCGGTGAAAAATAAGAGCAGGCGCCGGGCCACATACCGCTGGAACGATTCCGGATTCCGGATTGAATAATTTCAAAACCGCGATTTAGTGTACGGGAGCGCCGATTTCCCGCAACGACACAAAAAGCCGTTCTCGCTGCTTGGTAGCGTCCTCGAGGTCGTTCAAAAGTTCGACCAGCCGATTCGGGTCCAGATCGGAAATGCGGATCCGCGGCCTGACCTTGTCATGGACCTCTGACACAACGATGTGAGATCCCCTTGCCACAGCCACGCTTTGCTTTTCATTTATGAGTGCGTATCCGATGGTTTTTAATATGGCGCCAAATTTAAAGGCTTCGCGCTGCAAAGCGTCCACGCGTGAGTTCAGCGCTTTGTAATCCTCAATCATTTTCGATTGTGGTGTCAGTCCTGAGTTTTCGATCATAAGATGGCTCCCTGTTTGCATCGGGCAGACTCCGGGTCTAACTGGAATTTCCCAATACAGAGACTTGTGATTGCCCCTCAAAGGGGTCAACACTGATCATATCATAAAATTCGGATGCCGAATCAATTGAGAAAAAGAGGGTAGCGGGCCAGTCTGGCCGGCTGGCGCAAGCCCTTTGAATCTGCGGACTTTGAAGCTAATTGCGCCATGAGCGCACAGACCACGAAGGTCTGTGCCAGCCCCCGGAAGCCACTCGCGGGTACTATGTGGCACTGATAAGAAAATATGGAGAAGTGGGAATCTTCTTTTCCGGCCGCGCGGGGAAAAAGCCCTCGGTCCGAAGTCCGTTAGTTGACGGGCTGACCATCCGCTGTGCACTGCTCGCTCGCATTATGAAATGCGCTCGCCTGTGGGATGTTGCCCTGGCAAGAGAAACGTCTTGATCCATTCGCCCTCGCCGCAAACCGTCATGCCGGAAAAGCGTTTGTACCACGCGCCCTCGGGCACTTCGGGTTCGGTGTCCAGCCATGTGGATAGCAGCACCAATTGATCGCTGGAAATTTGGCGCGAGTGAATCCGGTCGAGCAGATGCTGGAACAGCGCGGGAGGAATATTGTGGCGTCGAATCTTGGGCATGGAAGTCTGATCAAACCTTTACATCCCGTCGGCTTGCGACGCGGTCGTAGCGCCGGGCTTTAGCCCGGCATGCCGCCTTGAAGGGCGGCTCTACGCTATAAAACAATTTGAGAGATACTACGCTAGATCCCGTAGAAACCCCGCGTGAGGCGCTCTTTCAGCCGCGCGGCTTCGGAGGGGTCGGAGGCGGCGGCAAGTTTTCTGGCCAGCAGGCCCAGCTCTTTCGGGGTCAGGCGATTGCCTTTGCCTTCGAGCGATGCCAGTTCGGCCGTTTCAAGCTCGAGCTCCTCACCCGTGGGTTTGCGGGCCACCACCCGCGCTCCCGTAATTGCCTGCCGCACAAACCAGTGGTAGACCGCCAGGGCGTTCTTGATCACGTCGGTGCGCTTGGTCCGCGTCAGTTGCGCTATCTGGTCCACCAGCTCCGCTTCGGCTTTTGAAAGGACTGGTTGAATTCTTGTCATACTCAGATTACCTCATATTTTGCTCTAATCTGCAACATAAATGAGTGATGCGATGGAGCAGAATTTCTGAAGAACGAAACTCCGCGCTATCCTCCTTGATTGTCGATTGCGCGCTCTTTAAAGGTTTGGTAGCGCAGAGTCTATGCTTTTCAGATTCTGCGGATTTTCTGAAGCAAGAACCCCAGAGTATCAGATAAACGGGACTAGGCGCGTTTTTTTGAAGGAAGAGCCGCAGAGTCTCTGAATAGCGAGACTCTGCGCTACCCCGCTAATTGCGCCATAAGCGCTTAGACCACGGATGGTCTGCGCCAGCTCTGAGACGTGCAGAAAGGGCCCCCACTCGGGAAAATGTAACAAAAGCTTCCTGCGGGCGGGCATTATGGTTTTCTCGCCGCGATCTCCGCGCAAATGACTCTCAAATAATCACGGCAGGCTTCGAGGGCCTCCTGGGCTTCGTGGTGAGAAACAAAACCTGTGTCGTCGTAAAGTGCAACATTCCTCTTCCTCCGGAGACGGTCGAAGACCGCCAATAATCCAGCGTGCTTTTTGTCAATCCGCATCCGAACGAATTCAATAATCGCGATGTGATGACCCGGCTGGCTTCTGGCCCGAAAACCATGGCTGAACATAAAACCCAGGGAAGCCTTCAACATCGCTTCATAAGCTTGCTGGAGACAAGCCTCTTCGTCGAATGCGAGAATCTTATGAGCTGAGGCGAGTTTCTTTTCAGCGCTGGCGAGAAACCGGTCGATTTGCGCCCAATCAACGGTGTGGGGCTTGAACTTTTTCATTTCCAGCCAGGAGTGGAACGAGGCTATTGTGCCAGACGTGTTCCAGGAAAGCATCCTTGCGGGCGCGTTGCAAGCGGAATTCTTTTCTCGTCATAACGGTATAATTGATTTCGCGCCCCAGCCGCCGCTCCACCTTCGCCACGGCATTCGCCAGGGTCTGGCCATCAGGGGCGCCAATCACCAGCACATCGATGTCGCTCCCCGCCTCCTGCTGGTTGCGTGCGAAAGACCCGAACAAGTAGGCATCGTCAATACCTTTAATCTCCCGGAGGGCTCTTGCAATCAGAGGCGCCGCGCCGATAGTTTTCGCCACGATGCTGCGCACCTCGTCGAAGAGGGCATACTCCCGGTTAAGCTGAAAATACTTTTGGCGCCCAACCACTTCCGACCGAAAGAGTCCGTCGCGCTCCAAACGCCGCATCTCTCTCGATAGATTGGACGGATCAATGTCCAGCCGCCCCGCCAAATCCCGCAGATGACGTCGAGCGGTCGGGTTGGTAAAATAATAGGCCAACAAATGCTGGCGCGCCTTGGAACCCAAATCAAGCATATGGTCAAATTGTACCACAAATGTGGTTATTTCAGACCTTCTATCTTCGCACCCAGCACGCCCTTTGGAACGCAGCCCCCTTCGCATCTACGTCACCCGCAGTTGCTATGTGGGATTCATCGAAAAATATGGCGTAGTGGGAATTTTCTTTTCGGGGCGCGCGGGGAATTCGTCATAGGTGCGGCCGTCCAAGTGGCGCCCGGCAAGCGACTTTCGTACCCCGCCCCATTGCTTAAAGAAGAATGGGACCTTTGCCTTGCGGCACTGATCCCGGATGTCAACCACCCACTCTTTGCGCATAGGTCTGGCCCCTGCTCCACTCTCGCCACCGACGATGACCCAAGCGATGCTTTTCAGGTTGATGGCATCCAATCCTTCTAGGAGCGGCTCGATCGATAGGAACCGGACTTTGGCCTTTGCCGCCCTAAGGTGCTCAACACGCGGCAAGCCGCACCTTTTGTTCTCGACGCTGACCCCCCACCATATGTGCGTCTGCTTGGCAGCAAACGACAGCTTGCCGTTCAGGAGTTCCTTCAGCCGCTCCGCCCGTTTGGTTAGAACCTGATAAGTATGCCAATCCGCGCGACACATCACGCGTGCCACTTCGACGATGTAATCATCAGAAACCCCTTCGTGAAAGAGGTCGCTCATTGAGTTGACGAAAATCATATTCGGCCTTTTCCATCGAAAAGGCTCGGCGAGTTTGTCTCGAACCAGGCGAAGATCGAATCCGCGTTCGTAGGGATGCCCTGGAACGCCCCGAAAACGCTCGGCGAACACTTCCGCATAGCAATGGGCGCACCCCGGACTGATCTTGGTGCAACCCCGCACGGGATTCCATGTGGCGTCGGTCCACTCAATTGTGGATTGTAGCGACATTACTTTTCCCCTCGCTTACGATACTTCTTGAAAATGTCGAGAACAATCTCCTCTGCTGTATTCTTCTGCGACGCAAAGAATACGTAGTACAGAATGGCACCTTTAGAATTCCTCATCGGTAAGGGCTGCGGGACCCGTTGGAATCCTGCGACATCCATGAGTCTGTTGCGGAACGCTTCGGCTACGACTTCATTCGGCTGTTTCTCAGGTTCTCCGAAGAGATTCTGGTTGCTGCTGTAGGCGATGTCGCGCCAAGACTCGTCGCCCCAGAATTTGGTCATTCGCTTGATTTGGTCCGGCGCCGCTGCTTCGGCATCGCGCCAAAGAACGTTTCTATTCATGTCCATAATGGGGAAATTCAGAAAAAGATCGATCGATTTCATCTGCCCCGCGGTTAGCATGACTTCCCAGTTCAAGTCCAAGCCATAGGGATCGAGTATGCAGAGTCCGCGTCGATAATCCTTGTACCTTACTTTTGGAAAGACCTCCTCAAGCAGAATCTTATTGCAATCACCCTCATGCAGAAATACATCGTGGAGGGGACCGATCAGTTTTTGTAGGCTGCTGATTTTCGCGGCCGCGACGTCTATCAAATGGTACTCGCGAAAGGGTGGCCGTACAGCCAATGCGTTGAGAGGACTTCCAAGGACAAAGTCCTGAGTTGTCTTAGAGAAGTGTGCCCCTCCGCCAGCAAAGGCATCAACGTAAACATGATAAAGGGATGGACCATGTTGCGCGGCAAGGATCGTAGAATACGCAGCAGCATATTTCTTCAGAATGTCGAGTTTGATCTCAGACCAATATCCTATCTCGTCATATTGGGGCCGGCCGCGCATTGTTAAAATATTCGCTTTTTATTCGCCGATCGTCAATCTGAAGAGTAGCTAAAATTTTCCAAACTTGCGACCCCTGTCCAAATCGCACCCAGGCGCGCAGGTTTCAGCTTTCGGGCTTGTCTGCTCCAGTCCGCCCGTGGGAGTCATGTACATTTGACGTACTTGGGCAGTTTCCCAAATCTTTTCCTGTAAATTTGATGCAACTCTTCTTCTGCCGCACCGGGACGATATGTCACCGCCCACCGAACTTGCAGGTTGGAACCATTCTCATTTTCACGAATCCTCTTTCCGGTCGAATGCTTGGCAACACCTCTTACCAGTCCAGATTTAACCCTACCCCGCAAGTTGGCCGCCTTTCCTATAGTCAGCCTCCGATCAAATTTGGGAATGCGGCGGACTTCGTAGACGCCCGGCTTCCTTGGAACTGAAACACCAAGTTTGGACCTATTGTCCACTTTGAGGACGTTCCAAGCAACCCAATCACCCCACTTAAGGGAAATAGTTCCAATCACTAACTCCTGAATGCTCACGATGACCCTCCAAAGATCTACGCGCCGGGAGATAATCTACTCTTCAATAAAGGGAAAATCAACGGCATAAGAAAACGGGAACAGGCAGTCGGAGGGAGGGAGAAGGGGCGGAGAAATCTGAAATCGAAAGTGGAAATTCAAAACTGGGAAATGGAAATTTGAAAATCGCCAATCTTAAATCAGCAATCACAAATTGCTTGCGGTCCTCAGCGCCACGCTTGCTCCGTTTTAACGGCAAAGACCGGAACTTTTTCGCGCTTGCCTTTTACGGAAAACAGGCCGAGGGGCTCGCACGGGATTTCTTTGGCGATGGCGGCGTGGACGCGGTCATTCACCAGAATTCTGCGCTTCACTTCTTTGGTTAATCCTTCCAGGCGCGCGGCCAGGTTCACCGGGTCACCGATTACGGTGTAGTCCATGCGCCGTTCGGAACCGATGTTGCCGGAAATCACAGTTCCGCTGGTGATCCCAATGCCGATTTCAAGCGTGGTTTGATGTTTGCGGGCGCGTCCCCGGTTAATTGCTTTCAATCCGGATTGCATTTCCAGGGCGGCGCGCACCGCTCGCATGGCGTCATCTTCGCGCGGAACCGGGACGCCGAAAACGGCCAGGATGGAGTCCCCGATAAATTTATCCACCATGCCCTGGTGTCGAAAAATGATGTTGATCATCCCCGGGAAGTAGGAATTCAAAAGTTCCACCACGTCCCAGGGATCCATTTGCTCGGAGATGGAGGTGAAATTGCGGATGTCGGTGAGCAGAATGGTCACATCCGTCCGCGTGCCGCCCAGCTTGTGTTTGTCCTTTTCATGCAGCACCTGTTCCGCCACTTCACGGGCCATGTACCGGCAGAGGGTGTTCATCAGCCGCTGCTCGTGGGTGATATCGTCGGCCACCAAGACACCACCCAAAAGGTTACCGTGCGTATCGTGGAGCGGGAGCGCGTTCAAGTTAAGGCTGAAGCTGGTGCCGTCGTCACGCAGGAATCGAATGTCGTAGGCGGTGCCCCCGGTCTTTTTGTTCAGAACCTCTTCCGTCAATGAAGTGAGGCGGGCGTTGGCCGGACCGCTAAAAAGTTTCTTGAAGTCCTGACCCGCATCGGCGCCCGGTTGGAATCCAAAGATTTTGCAGGCGGCCTGATTGATGGTGGACAATTTACCCGCGTTATCAAAGGTCAATATGCCGGTGGAAATGCTCTCCATAATTCGTTCGTAGTAATTCTTCATGCTGCGGATATTTTCGTACAGGCCGGCTTCGCGCAACCCCACGGCAATCTGGCTGGCCACGGCCGTGCCCAGCGCTTCATCTTCCTTGCTGAAGCGGCTGTAGCGCTTGTTGACTATCACCAGCACGCCCGGGGAGACTCCATGCTCCCGGCTCAGGGGAATGCAGAGCACGGAACGTGTGTGTTCATTAAAATACTTCTCAATGTCGGGCCGGTAGCGGCGGTCCGCCGGCAAGGACCCCACAATGGTTGGTCCGGTGCGGAGCGCCGCCTTGCCCACCAGACCTTCTCCCAACGGAATTCGAATGTCGTCCGCAGTCTTACTGCCCTCCGCGGGCAAACGCAAAGTTTTCTGCTGAAGGTCGCGAAGAAAAAGAAAGGCCCTTTCGGCGTCCAGCGCGCGTTCGGCCGTGCGGCAGATTTTCTCGATCACCCCACCCATTTCCTCGCCCGGGGTCAGGGCATTGATAATGCCCAGCAGAGCCGAGGATGTGCGAATCTCCACCCGAAGCAGTTCACTGAAAATTACGTTGGCGAGTTCCACGTCCGCAAATCTCACCGCCACGGCCTTGCTTTGGCTTGGGCCGGATTTGCCGACGCGGACCACCTGGGCAGAAATCTGGCGCAAGCCGGAGGAGAGGTGGCGGAGGTTAACAAAGGTAACTTGAAGATTCATCCCGGCGCGATACGATCGGAGGGCGGCAAAGGAAGCCCCGCCGCGGGAGAGGTCGAGTGTTCGAGTCCGCTCGGTTGATGTTTTCCCTTTTCCCGAAACTTTTACAAAGATGGGAAGTTCAATGGCCAGCCGCTCGGCCTGCCGGCGAGTGGCAGCGGCGCCGGAATGTCCGGAAGCAGATGATTTCTTCAATCTTCAACCTCGCCAAAATGATGCAGCGGATGCATCCGCCTGGCCCCGTAAGAAACAAATCTCAAAGGGAAGACCCAACAAACATTCGGACGCAAGTGTTAAGACCTCCTCCGCGCTATGCCACAGACAAATGGCGCATGGTGCGATTAATCCTTGCCAGAGGATTGCGGCACCAGGGGGTCGTCAAATTCTTCAAAAGGCTCAACGCGGCGCGCCGCCACGCCCAGTCCCTCCGCTTCGGTACCCAGCCAGCCGGCCACCGGTTCCTGCCGAATGACTTCGGCCATAAAGCGAAAAGTCATGTTCCCGTTGGCGGTGATTTCGTCTGGCAGGACCACTTCTATTTCCATCAGTTCATCGGTGCGAACGTCTTTGGGCACGACGAAATAGATTCCAGACTTCGAAATATCCCGCGCCATGCCTTCGGAATGGCACGCCGTCCCCTGCTTGTCTCTCCATGCCACTCTAATGGGAATCTGAAGCCCAAAGCGGCGCTCCACACGGGAGTTGGATCGTTTGAAATCGTGAACTTCATCAAGCCGGGGAAGAAGTATTTCCATCCCTTCGGTAGCGCCGCCGGTATTGGGAAACTCCTGCCGCGCCCGCGCCACCAATCCGTCCACAAAGTTGTCATCATGGTCGGGATCATGATGAAACAGGAGCAGGCGCCTCACGCCGCACTCGCGGGCGATTTGCGCTCCCTCCAGCCAGGAGCTGTGCCCCCATCCTTTCTTTTCCCCCTTCAATTGCTCGGGAGTGTATTGGGCATCGTAAACCAGCACGTCCGCTCCGCGCGCCAGTTCGCGAACCGCACGGTCGTGAAACTCGGACCCGGGTTCCGTGTCGGTGGCCAGCACAAAAACGCATCCGTCCGCTTCGATTCTGTAGCCGACGCATCCCTGGGGATGATTCAGCGGCGCGGAGGTAATGACGGCGCCTTGGATATCAAGAGGGCTGTAATCGCGATCGTAAAAAAAGCGCGTGGATCCAAGGGCGGTCATGTCCACCGGGAAATAAGGGCTGATGATCTGACCCTCGATAGCACCCACCAGTTCCTGCTCCCCGCGATGGACAGCGTGAAAAGCGAAGATGTTGCCCTTTTCGTATAACGGGCGGAAAAAGGGGATTCCCTGGATGTGGTCCCAATGAAAATGGGTTAGGAATATGTATCCGTTGATGGGCCGCTCGCCAAACTCCCGTATCAGACTTTTCCCCAGCGACCGAAGGCCGCTGCCACAATCCAATATGATGAGCGTGCCGTTGGCGAGCCTCACCTCGATGCAGGCAGTGTTCCCGCCGTAACGGCCGTTCCGATGTTCCGGGGTGGGTGTGGAACCCCGCACGCCCCATAATTTGATCTTCATGGCCCGCCCATGGTCTCAACCCGAAGTAAGGACCAAAATGCGATTGGGAATAACACCAATCAAGGAGGAAGAAGGATGGCACGGACGCGCTCCACTGGCGAGCCACGTCAAAAATCCTGATCCACCCACCTGGCCACCGTTTTGCTTCTTGACGATTAACCTTATTAGTAATCCCGGAGCGCCTATGAAACCACTCCGGCAAAACCCATGCTAGTGCCGGATATGGACGAAGTCAATAGGCCGCGAGCCTGCGAGCCTTAAGCCACAAGTGCGTTCACCAGTCGCCATAAGCCTGGCATACTTTATGCGAATGGTTAAACGGTGAGGTAGCCCTTGAAGCCGGCACGCTGTGTGATAGATTGGTTGTACGGCCAACTTATAGCCTGCGGGGGTGGCGGAACTGGTAGACGCAAGGGACTTAAAATCCCTCGGCCCGCAAGGGCTGTGCGGGTTCGATTCCCGCCCCCCGCACCAAGTCCCAGCACGTCGAAGAAAAAAGGCTTGTAAATGTTACAGGAGATTGAATTGGGATGGATCGCGGGTGGGATGCCGGCACTCCAGGGTCATCGCAAAAGTACTTCCTCGAAGAATGAAACTGCGCGCGGATCGTTGGATTGGCCCAGCCAGAACATCGCTTGTTTGCGGACTTCGGGATTGTGGTTGGTGCGCGCCACCTGAATCAGCAGCGGCACGCCCTGGTCGTGGGGAAGCTGGGAGAGGGCGAAAACGGCGCGTTTCTTTACTTCAGTTTCCGGGTCGTTGTTGATGGCGTCGGTAATCGCTTCTGTCGCCCGCTTGCCTGCTTTCTGAGCCAGCCAAAAGAGCGCCTGGCCGCGCACCTTGGGAGCTGGATCGTGCTTGGCGATGTCGATCAGAGTGGCAACGGCTTCCGGCTCGCGGCTCACCGTCAGTCCAAAGATGGCATGTTCGCGAAAGCGGTCGTCGGAATCGTTTTTTAACAAACGTTGCAGGGTTTCAAAACCGTGCCGCCCGCGCGCCTCACCCAGCCAGAAGGAAACATTCTGGCGCAAGTGTTCCGGCTGTGAAGGAGCAATAAATCCGTCCAGAGCGCGGTCCGCCGATGGGTCGGCGGTGAGGGCGATGGCCGAGAGAGCGCCCGAACTTACATCTTTGCCCTCGTGATCCTCAACTTCGGATGTGCGAACATAAGTCGAGAGCAGCGCCACGCTCTCCGCCGGCTTTACGTCGGTTAGCCAGATAAAGGGCAGCCCGCCAGAGTTGAGTTCACAGTCTTCGGAAAAAGTCCTGATCCTGCCGACTTTCTTTTCCGATACGCGCAAAAGAACCCAAAGGTGTTCCGGACCTTCGAGGCTCGCCTGCTTCCCGCCATCGGAATTCATGTTGAATCCACGATCGCCTTCGAGCGTGCACCCGCCGCGCATCTGGCCGTCGCGCCCATAACCGCAGCAACACATGGTGCGATCACCGGGCACGGTGGGGACGGCATAGCCGATCCACGCCGGCCCAGGCTGACTCTGGACGAGCGATCGGAATTCACTCTCGAGGCCGGCGGCGGCGGAGCGCGTCTCCATTTTCGCGTTCGTCACCCGCGGCTGGTCAGTGGCGTATACTGGCGCCGCGCCCAGGATGAGGACGATCAAGAGCAGGTTCAGCTTTTTCCTGGATGTCATGGCGCACCTCTTATTTATTCAAAATTTCCATCATGTACTCGGTCGCCTTGGGCGATCCGGTGAGTGAGAGTTTTTGCACCGCTTCCCTCTTCAGCTCGGGGTCTTTTTCTTTGCGAGCGATTTCGATGAGGCCATCGACGTTGCCCGAGATGAACAAAGAATTGAGGATGTTGCGCCGCACATCCGGGTCCTTCTCGGTTTCGTAGAGTGACGTGAGCGAGCCGCCCGCCTTTCCACCTCCCATCAGGCCGAGGCTCTTAATCGCTGCCGCGCGCAGGCTTGCGTCTTTTTCGGTACGCGCAACTTCCACCAGCTTGTCGGAATTGCCCGTCAAGAACATGGACTGCAAAATCTGCCGCTTTACTTCCACGGTGGGTTCGGCCTGGTAGAGCTCCCAGAGTTCGGAATGCCCGCCCGTCAAAGCGAGTTGTCGGATGGCTTCGGTGCGCAACTCGGGCGATTTCTCGGATTTGGCCGCGGCAAAAAGGCGGTCGCGGTCGCCACCAACCATAAAGCTGTGCAGGATCGCCCGCTTCACATGCACGTCGCTCGAGGAAGCGTAAATGTCCGCCAGCGTCTGCCGGCTTTCTTTCCCGCCGAAAAGTCCCAGGTAATTCAGCGCCCTCATCTGCAGATCAGGATTGGATTCTCCTTTAGCGATACGCCCCACCACTTCGCGTGCCTGGGGCTTGCCGCTTTGGCTCAGGACAAACAACGCCCGCTCTTTCAATTTGAGTGGCTGATTGCCCTGCAAGAATTTTTCCAGCATGGGCACGGCGCGGTCGGGATCGGAATTCATCAGGCCGTTCAGGGCCATTAGCTTCAGGTCATTGTCCGCCTGGTTTTCCGGCGAAACGGGTTGGCCCGATTTCTGTTTCATCTCCAGTTCCAACTGCCGAGCTTCGTCCAGCCAACGGCTTTTGGGATAGCCGCTCTCCAGACTTTTCAAGGTAAGGAGCGCTTCGGAGTTCAGCGCGCTTTTGTATTGCGCGTAAGCCTTCCAATAGAGCGCGCCTTCCACCGAGCTTCCCACCTGCTGAGAGACTTTGTTAAAAACCTCGATGGCTTGTTGATACTTGCCATCGTCCAGCAACTCAGTCCCGTGGTCGTAGAGTTCCTGGGCGCGATCGAGCTTTTCCTGCGCGCGCTCCTTGGCTTCCTGTTCGCGGTCACGCGCTTCCTGCGCCCGGTCTTTGGCTTCTTGTTCGCGCTCGCGAGCTTCCTGGTCACGGTCCTGCGCTTCGTCCAAGGTCGCCCCTTGAGCCGCTAAAGTTTCATAGATGAAAGATGAAGCCGCACCAGCTTCGTGCGGTTGCAAATCGTACCCCAACACCCGAGGCGCGGCAGCCCAAGTGGCGGCCAGCGCCATGGCAAGAATCAGTGATGCTTTCTGAAAAATCTTCATGTTCTCTCCCTGTTAAGTTCTTCCCGGTGGTTGCGTGGCCTGAGCGGATTTTTCCCGCTCTTCCACCTGCGTCCCCACCACCCGGATTTTAAAAAGTATTCCCTTCGTTTCAATTCGGTGTCGAATCGAATCCAGCTGCGTCGAAGAAATTTGTGAAGGGCTGTTGGCCACTTCAATCAGAACTCGCTCCAAATCATCCAGCACGTTGGCCATGCCAACGTCGCCATCGCGCGCTGCGGTTTCCCGATAGAGGCGGTTGGATTCCACCAGGTCGCGCGCCGTCCGCTGCTCGGGGCCAATATCCACGGGCCCCTTGCCATCGGCATTCTCAAGTTCCACCAGCACCATTTGTGAGCGCTCCAAATGATTGCCCACGGCCAGCAGCAAAATCCGCTCACGCGCCTGGGCGGAAATGGTCGCCGGCTCGGGCGCCTGGCGCTTCTGCCAAATACGTCCGGCGAAGAAAGCGCCGACGATCAACGCGGCCAGCGCTCCGGCAGTCACCCACTGGCGGGAGGCAAAGAATCCCGACCAAATCGATCTGGGGCGCTCCATCAAGTGCGGGCGGAGGCGCAGCCAAACTTGCTGGCCGTAATTCTCAGGCCGCGGCGGAACGGGCGCGTTACCGAAAAGGGCCAATTCGCGCTCCAGGTCCGCCAGGCGCGACGGGCAAAGATCGCAGCCGGCCAGGTGTTGCTCCATCGACTTGCGGTCGTGCGCCTCGTCGGCTTCCTGGTAATGAAACAGGATCAATTGTTCTTCGCTCAAGTGATTCATCTCGTTTAACTCACCACGGGCTCGAGCGCCCGTCGAAGTTTTTGTACGGCTCGAAAAATGTTGTTCTTGGCCGCGTTGGCGCGCAAGCCCATGGCGCGGCCCACTTCTTCAATGGACATGCCTTCGTAATGCCGCAGCACAAACGCCGCTTTTTCTTTTTCGGTCAACTCGTTCAAGGTGGCCTCGACTTTCTTCCTGACTTCGGCGGACATCGCCAGCCGTTCGCTTGAGGGATCGGTGGAAGGCAGGGCCAGCAACGGGTCAGGCAACTCGGGACTCGGCGCCAACTGGCGCTCATCCTGCTGGCGCCGCTTGCGCGATTGATCGAGCGAGCAGTTCACCGCAATGCGGTAGAGCCAGGTGCTGAAACTCGAGCGCGCTTCAAACTTGTTCAGGCGCCGGTAGGCGCGCATGAAAGTTTCCTGAACCACGTCTTCCGCGTCTTGTTCGTTCCCCGTCATACGATAAGCCAGCCGGAAGAGACTCTGGCTGTGGCGCTCGACCACAACGCGAAAGGCGTCCCGGTCGCCAGCAAGGACCTGCGCCACCACGGCTGCATCGTTCTCTTCCATCCGATTCATTAGACCTGGATTGTCCCTCAGCGGTTAGGGCGGGGTAAAACAATTTTGCAGGGGCTGGCGCAGCGTTATCAGGAAAAAGCGATCCTAAAGAATAAGGATACTCTGGGGCGGGACGATGCGCCGCAAAGCGATTTCTAATCGATGCCTAGTCCAGCGGGTATCTATTGACAATCTGGTAAGATGGAGGAAGATGTGGGCTGCGGAGGCGACCGAACTCCAATTGCCCTTTACAGTCGTGGCCGCTTGGGAGCAAACATGAAAGCGAATGCTGTGCCCTTACTTGGGATATTCGAGAATAAATTACGTTTGGAGGTTCCCCTGTTTCAGCGGCAGTACGTATGGAACCGTGAGCATCAGTGGGAACCACTTTGGGAGGACTTTGCTCGGAAGTTTTCCGAGTACATTCAGGGTCGAAAGGATGCTCCCGTCCATTTTCTAGGCGCGATGGTCTTGGACCAGAAGCAAACACCTGCCGGCTACGTAGACAAACGTCAGGTAATTGATGGTCAGCAGCGTCTGACTACCCTCCAAATTACGCTTGCCGCGCTCTGTGATTTTTGTCGAGATCAGGGATGCATCGAGCTGGCGAATGAATGCGAGAGGCACACGCGGAACAGCGGAATGATGGCTGAGCCTGAGGTCGACAAATTCAAAGTGTGGCCGACCCAACTTGATCGACGGCAGTTCGTTGACGTGATGACCGCGGGATCGAAGGCTGAAGTCGAGAAGAGGCACCCTTTAATCCGCAAGAAGTACTCAAGGAAGTTCGAGCCAAGGCCACGGATGGTGGAGGCATATCTATACTTTTATGACCAGCTAACAGAGTTCTTTGTTGGGACCCAATCGGAGCCGCCCCTCGCGGCCGAAATTCCGCTAGCAGGGCGCCTAGAGGAGTGTTTTAAGGCCTTGAAGAGCGCACTCCAAGTTGTAGAGATCGACCTGGAACGCGATGATGATGCACAGGTAATATTTGAAACTTTGAACGCCAGGGGCGAGCCTCTCCTTCCCGCGGACTTGCTGCGCAACTACATTTTTCTACGGGCATCGCGCCTCGGTGAGCCTCAGGAGGCTCTTTACAACGAGTTCTGGCGTCGATTCGACGATCCGTTCTGGCGGCAAGAGATTCGACAGGGGCGTCTTGTTAGGCCTCGAAGTGACCTGTTCATGCAACATTTCCTGTCCAGCCGGCAGACGGCGGACATTCCAATAACTCATTTGTTCGTCGAATACAAATTCTGGATTGAAAAACAAAAGCCATTTTCGTCAGTGCGGGAGGAGCTTGCGGCACTCGCCCGCCAGGGCGATGATTTCCGTCGTCTCATTGAGCCTAAGAAGGACGATGTCCTTTATCGTCTTGCGAAATTTCTAATCTCTTTCGATATTGGCACTGCGTATCCGCTACTGCTTCACATGCTGAATTCGGGCCTACCCGAGGACCAATGGAGAGAGGTGTCCACAACATTGGAATCTTATCTGTTACGGCGGGCAGTGTGCGGACGGACAACGAAGAGCTACAATCGGGTCTTCCTCTCCATCGTGCGTTCACTTCAACGGGTTGGAACCACTCCCCAGAATCTTGGGGACCTTCTTTGCGATTCGACAGTTGAGTCCTCCGATTGGCCGGACGATGCGACCTTCGGCGGAGCGTGGCAAACCATGCACGCCTATCAATTGTTGCAGCAGCGCAAAATCGTTTACATTCTTCAGTGTCTGAGTGATAGCTATCTTGGCTCGAAAGCTGAACACATTAGTATCGAAAGTGAGATGACGGTGGAGCACATCCTCCCCCAAAACTGGAGGGACCATTGGCCGCTTCAAGACGGCTCCAAAGGACTCTCGTGGCAAGAGCTCATGGAATCCGATAGTGAGGACCCGCGAGCAAAGGCGACACGTTTACGCGAAAGCATCGTACAGACTATAGGAAACCTTACCATTTTGACGCAATCGCTCAATTCGTCGGCCTCAAACGGACCATGGGTAACAAAAAAGCCGGCGTTACTAAGCGGTTCGCTGCTGCCGATTAATCAGCAGCTCTATTCTGTAGAAACGTGGGATGAGAGCTCAATAGAAGAGCGCTCGAAGGATCTCCTCGCCAGAGCAATAAAGATCTGGCCGAGGCACGTTAATCAGGCTGCGATCGCCAGCGCCGCGTTTGCCCCATGATTCGCCAACCTAATTAGCGCAGAATTGGGCTCTTTCGCGGGTGGAGTGTCTACATCCCGATGGTTCTTGTCGGGATGTGGGCGACTGGCCCAGAAAAGCGCCTGAGCGCAGCCGCGTCCGTATTCTACACACGCATTCGCATCCTGGGTCTGAGGCAAGAAGATTCAGCGGGCGAGGCTACGCCAACGCGACTTTACGTTCAAAATCAGGCCCTTTCTCGGCGCGAAGTTTAAGAGTCACACCGCAGGCCGCAGCGACGCGCTCCAGCATAGCGAGTGAGCGGCCGGCGTACTCAGCGTCCTCCAAGCGGGCAATCACGGACTGCGTTGTGCCCGCTATCCTGGCCAATTCAGCCTGAGTAAGACCCGAGCCCTCCCGCATCTCGCGGTAAAGGAGCGCCAAGTCAATCTGATGGAGGGTACGCGCAAATGTCTTTCGGTACGTGGCGCTCTTGCGAGCACGCCGCTCGACATAAACAGAATGTTTGTCGCGTTTCATATTTCCCCCCTTCAGAATGGCTTGCCAGCCCGCATGTCAGCATGATAGCATGATGGCATGAAACATCCAACAACAACTGAAAACCGCCCGGAGATCAAAATCGTCGGCAAGAGCGGGCAGATTTCATTGGGCAAGAGATACGCCGGCAAGACGCTCCGCCTGGAACGCCTTCAAGACGGGACAGTTCTTCTCACTGCGGTTGCCCTGGTCCCAGAAGCACAACTCTGGACGCTTCGGGAGCCGGATCGCTCGCGAATCCTCCGTGGACTTGAATGGGCCGAGAAGACGCCGCCCGCTGAGACGGATCTTAACGGTCTCGCAAAACGGCGGGCAGCGAAAGGCGGACGCAGACGTGCCCGCGGATAAGGATCGCATCCGGCTTGATCTGAACAGCCCGGAATTCCAAGCCGTGTTTTTTCGCCTGGACCCGGTCGACTTGAAACAAGTTGTAGCCGCGCTCCGCCGGCTAAGAGAGCTGGATTGGAATTCCCTCTACCGTCACACCGGTTTTCGATGGGAGGCGCTTGAACACCTGAAATCCGCCGAGGGCCGCAAGATTTATTCGCTGCGGATCAGCCAGCGAATCCGCGCCATTGCTCTCAGGGATGGAAATTTCCTGCGCCTCATTTCACTTCACCCCGACCACGATTCCGCCTACGAGGGGCCGTGATAGCGCCTCATCTTGAACCTGCAATTACCGTCTGAGTACGAACGCGGCCTCTTGCAATCCCGATGCTCAGCCCGAAAAATCAGGTCGCCACACGTCGACGATCTAAATACCTGGCGCGTGTCCATACGCCCCCCATTTGGCCCTCAGGGCCGCGGCGCGTATAATGTCGCCGTTCCCATCGAAGAGGAACTTGACGCCCATGCGAACAGGAAAGCGGCCCGCAAATCCGAGGCGGTCCCATCGCCGGCCGCGGCACGTGACCATCCGTGACGTGGCGCGAGCGGCGGGGGCTTCCGTCTCCACCGTTTCCGCGGCCATCAACCACACCGATTACATCAGCGCGGACATGCGCGAGCGGATTGAGAGCGCCATTCGCCGCCTGCGTTACCATCCCAACCAGATGGCGCGCAGCCTGCGGCTGCAGCGGACGCACACCATCGCCATCGTCGTCCCCGATCTTTCCAACAGTTTCTATACCGAACTCATTCGCGGAGTCAGAGACTACGCCGTGACTGTGAACTACACTCTGCTGGTAGGCGACTCCCGCGAAAAGTGGGAAGAGGAACGAGCCTACCTGGAAGAATTTCGCCGCCGGCGCGCGGACGGAATCGTGCGCGTGCCGGCCGTGGATGACAGCGGCTCAATGGCCGCCCGAATTGCAGGCGAGATTCCGATTGTTTACGCGGACCGACTGCCGCGCTCCAAGGGCCGGGCCGTGGGCCGTGTGGGGGTTGACAGCGTGGCAGCCGCCGAACACGCCACCCGCTACCTGTTGAGCCTCGGCCATCGCCGCATCGCCATCATCGCCGGCCCGCTTGAAAACAGGAATTCCGAGGACCGTGTGGAGGGCTACCGGCGCGCCTTGCGGAGCGCCGGTATTGCCCTTGACCAGTCGCTGATCCGCACCGGAGATAACACTTTCTCAAGCGGTCATCAGCAAGTTATGGAAGTTTTGAGCCGTCTCGACAGGCCCACGGCCATTTTCTCCACCAACAACATGATGGCCCTGGGCGCCCTCCGCGCCATTCAGGAACTCCAACTGCGCTGCCCCAAAGAGATCAGCCTGCTGGGTTTCGACGATTTTGAGTGGGCGACGTTGCTGCGTCCCGCATTGACCATGGTCAGCCAGCCCGCGCGCGAAATCGGCGCCCTGGCTGCTCGCACCCTGATTGAGCACATCGAAGGCCGGCCGCGCGGCTCCGGAACGCAAATTCTTCCCACCCAGTTGGTGCTGCGCGGATCGTGTTCACCTCCCGCGCCCCTATCGAGCAGGAGAAAAAAATAGGGCTTGACTTCCCTTGGGCCGTGAGGTACAAGGAAACCGATTTTACCGAATCGTTTCGGCATAGAATCAACTATTGGCGCGCCGGCCATGCGACCCGCATCTTGCTGGTGGTCAAAACATATCAGAATATTGGTCGGGCTAAACAAGAAGGAAAATTCATCCCGGTTTAACTTGGTTGTAAAGGTCCGGCTTCAAACTCGAATTTGTAACTGATCGAATCAAAGTTCCACTGAAGCGCTGCAATACCTAGCGTCGGTACCAAAGGGGCCGGTTTCAACCTGAGGAGAAGCAGTTTCATTGGGCCCAGAGGCGTCATGTACCTCGCCCGGTCTGCATCTCCTCCAGGTGTTGTGCCCAAAGTGTTCCGGTCGAAATTGTGAATCTCAAAAAATTAGGGGGCGCTGCATGTACAAAAAATGCCAAATGGTGCTGTTCGTGCTTTTGGCGGGCTTACTGGTCTGCGGAATTGCCATGGCGCAGTCGGACCTGGGTGAGATCTCGGGTTATATCAAAGATCAATCCGGCGCTGTAGTTCCGAACGCCAAGATTACTATCGGTAACAAGTCCGGCGTCGAACGCCAGGCGACCACGAACGAGTCCGGCTATTACGCCATCACCAACGTCCCGCCCGGCTCTTACACCATGACCGCCGAGGCCGCTGGTTTTGAGAAATTCCAGTCGAGTGAGAACAAGCTCGACCCAAGCTCCCAACTGGTGATTGATGCCACGCTAACGGTGGGTTCCACCTCGCAAACCGTGAACGTCACGGCGGCGGTCGCAACACTGCAAACCGAGGCGGCCACCGTGCAAAAGCTGATGACGCGCCAGCAGATTGACGCGCTCGAGCTGAACGGGCGCAATCCGATCTTTATGGCCAACCTGGTGCCCGGCACCCGGGGCGGCACGCTGGCGGCACTTAGCTTCAATTTCACCCAGGGCCCGAGCAACATCAACGGCGCGCGCACGCCGGAAAGCCTGATCACTTATGACGGCGCCCCCGCCGTTCGCACCCGGTCGAATGGCACCAGCATCGGCGCCGCGGATGTGGACTCAACGCAAGAGATCCAAATCCTCACCGCCGATTACGCCGCCGAATACGGCCGCTCGTCGGGTGGGCAGATTCGCATTACCTCCAAGAGTGGTAGCCAGGATTTCCACGGCGAAGGCTACGAATATGTTCGCAACACCATTTTTAATGCCAACACCTGGCAGCGCAATGCGAGCACGGCGACCGGCCTGGCGGCTACTAATTTCGTCGCGCCCGACCACTACAACCAATTTGGGTATAACATTGGCGGACCTCTCTACATCCCCAACGGCTTCAATAAGGACAAGAGCAAAGTTTTCTGGTATTGGGGACAGGAATGGGTGCGGCGCGTCTTCACGGATCAAGCTGCGCTGACCGTTCCCACCCTTCGAATGCGGGCGGGGGACTTCAGTGAGCTCTTGAACCCCTCCAACTTCTTTTACAAGAAGACGGTGGTAATCAAGGATCCGAAGACCGGCCTGCCTTATGTGGGGAACGTTATCCCCGCGCCCGGCACTGCGGGCGGACAGACGCCCGCCAGCGCCAACGGGCTTGGGATTCTGAACGCGTGGCCGGCGCCCAATCTCGCCACTCCCGTCAACGGCAATCAAAACTGGTTTGAGTTCGCCTCCCACCCGCAGGACCAGCGCAAGGATACCATCGCCATTGACGTGAATCTTACCGATAAGCAGCGCCTTCGTTTCCGCCGCGTGTACTTCGCTTATTTTGAATACCAGCCTTTGGACGGCGGCACCAACGAAACGCCCAAGTATTTTAATCGTCCCAACTATACTTATTCCCTGGACCACACGTGGACGCTCAGCCCCACGATGGTGAACGAAGTTCTGCTCACCTACAGCCAGGACATCGTTCACATCCCAGTGAACGCGGCAGCCTTCCTGGACCGCACCAAAGGGGCGGCGCAATGTGCCGGCTGCTTTGGCACGAATTACAATTACATCTTCCCCGTCAGCACGAAGCTGATTCCAACTCGAATCCCGTCAGTCAACATGACCAACTTCGGAGGGTTGAGCGGGGGACCCTATCCTTCACACTCCGGCGGCCCCATCGTTGACCTTTCCGACAGCCTGACCTGGGTCAGAGGAACTCACACTATTAAGTTCGGCGGCCTGTATGAATACTCCGGCGAGAACGACAACGATGAGATCAACGTCAGTGCCTGCCCGACTTGCACCAACAATCAGAACGGCCAATTCCTGTTTACCGATGGCCGAGCCGGAGGGACGGGGATCGCAGCCGCCAATGCCGCGCTCGGGTTGTTCGATACCTATTCCGAACTTGGCAACCGCGCTTACACCATCTTCAGGGGCAGCATGTGGGAAGGCTTCGCGCAGGATGGTTGGAGAGCCACGCAGAAGCTGCACCTCGATTATGGCGTTCGTTACAGCGTGATCGTTCCCTACCATGCCCGGTGGGGAAACATGGCCGTCTTCGACCCGAGTTTTTACAATCCCGCCCAGGCGGTAACGGTGAGTCCGACCACGGGCCTGATCACGGGATCGCCGACCATCGCTCAGCTATATAACGGCATGGTTATTCCCGGTACCGGATTTCCGACCTCCGCGGCGAACCGGGTGCCTGCGGCCGACTCGGGATTGTACACTGGCCTGTTCCACGGCGTAGTCAACCATTACTCGAATGTTCAATACGGCGACATCCAGCCACGTCTGGGGCTTGCCTACCAGCTCGATGACAAGACCGTTCTGCGCGCCGGCGCGGGCCGCTTCATCACCCGCCTGGGCGTCAGTGACTCGATCTTCCTGGGCGGCAATCCCCCCTTCCAACCGAACGTCAGCTTGTCCAGTGGCTCGGTGGACACCCTGGGAACCACGGGCGCAAACGCCATCCCCCTGGTGGTGACCACCCAGAGTCTTGCGTTCAAGAACCCGGAAGCGTGGGCCATGAATGGCACCATCGAGCGCGAGATGCCCTTTAAGAGCCTGCTCTCGGTGGGATACGTGGGGCGTCGCGGGTTGCACTTGCAACGCGAGGCGGACATCAATCAGCCCACCACGGCGGTAGTGGCGGCAAACCCGGGCGTCAACATCAACGCCCTGCGGCCCTACTTGGGTTTCAGCTCCATCCGGGAAACGGACAACGTCGCCAACTCCTGGTACCACTCTCTCCAAGTGGCTTGGAACCGCCACTTCTCGGGTGGCTACGCATTTGGCGTGGCCTATACTTTTGCGCACAGCATGGATGATGGTTCGAATCAGCGCGACGTCCTTCCCGACACCTACAATGCGCACATGATGTGGGGACCGTCCGAGTTCGACGCCCACCATATCCTGGCAATCAATTACCTCTACCAACTTCCCTTCTATCGCGGCCAACAGCGGGGATTCGCTGCCAAGGCTCTCGGTGGATGGCAGATCAGCGGCATCACGCAGTTCCAGACGGGTTTGCCTTGCAGCGTTGCAGCCGCCACAGATTACGCGGGTGTCGGCTTGGACGCTAACTACGGCTGCGGGGTGAACGGCGAGTACTGGAATCAGACCGGCGTACCCAAGATCATCGGCACCTTCGGCAATACGGGCAAGTGGTTCGACACATCCGTCTTCAGCAAGCCGGCCGCAGGGACGTTTAACCTCAGCAACGTGCGCAATGACATCTACCAACCCGGTTTCCAAAATTGGAACATGGGATTGTTCAAGACTGTCCCAATTAATGAACGTTTCCGGTTTCAGTTCCGTGCCGAGGCGTTCAACGTTTGGAATCACCCCAATTGGGGCGGAGCCGCTGGCGGCGGTGTCCAGTTCAGCCCCACCAGCGGAACGTTTGGGGAAGTTACGACTAAGGGCGGCGCGCCGGGAAGCGGCGGCGAGCGCAATATTCAGCTCTCGCTCAAACTCGAGTTCTAACCGGACGAGCACTTAGCGCAGACTATCGAAAATCGCTCTCGAAGCCTGTCATTCCCAGGAGGTCGCCCGCCATAAAGGTAGGCGGACTTTCAGCCATGGCGACTGACGAGGAATCTCGCGCTGCATTACAGGGCGAGATTCCTCTCCGTCGGCCGACGGATCGGAATGACATCCGGCGAAAGTTCTTCATCAAACCGGCAAGCCTCTTCAAATTGTCCGTGAACAACAAGACGAGACACCATCATGAGTAACGCAAATAATTCGACCGTCCCGGACGGTCCACTCAAGAGCCTTGAAGAGTGGGACGATTTCGTCAAGACCCGTTACCCCGAAGGCGAAACTGAACTCCCCGCTCCGGCGACCGAGGCCCGGAAAGAGCTCAATGAATTCCGCAATTACTCCGAGACTACGCCACCGCGCGTGCGGGAATTTTATCGGCTGAATCATACCCACCAGACGCGCGATTTTGTCCTGGGCAAGAAAAGACAGTTCCTGGCCAAGAGTCGAGCCACGATGGGCATCTGGGATGCGATGGAATTTCTAAATACCCTCGTGGACGAAAGCGACCCGGACACGGAACTCACCCAAATCGAGCATTTGCTTCAGACATCCGAGGCCATTCGCAGCGACGGCCACCCCGGATGGTTCGTGCTGACCGGCCTCATCCACGACCTGGGAAAAATTTTGTGTCTGTGGGGCGAGCCGCAATGGGCCGTGGTGGGGGACACCTTTCCGGTGGGTTGTGCCTACTCACCCAAGATTGTCCTGCACGAGTTCTTTGCGCTGAACCCGGATTCGGCCGTCCCCGAGTATCAGACGCGCTTGGGGACCTATTCTGAAAATTGCGGACTCAATCGGGTGGACCTCTCCTGGGGGCATGACGAATATCTTTATCACATCGTCAAGGATTATCTGCCCGAAGAAGCACTCTACATGATTCGCTATCACTCCTTCTACCCCGGGCATCGCGAGGGTGCGTACGACTACCTGATGGACGATCACGACAAGGGAATGTTCGGGTGGGTGCGCAAGTTTAATCCCTACGATCTCTACTCAAAGGCCAAAGACCGTCCGAAGGTGAGCGAACTGCGCCCTTACTATGAAGGGTTGATCGCCCAATACTTTCCCGCCCAACTAAATTGGTAGGTGGTGATACAGTTTTAATCTCATGTAGCGGTGGCCGGAGTTTACCCCGCCGAGGCGGTGTAAACTCCGGCCGCTGCAACAACAAACTGATCCACTACTTCGGGCCGCTCGTCGGGGAAACCGATCAGGACTGCGGTTGTCTTTGGCTTTTCTTCACTTCTTCGCTTAGAACGATGGCTTCCGCCACATCCTTCATGGGTTTGCGTCTTTGGCGGCTCTGCTTTTGCAAGGCAAGATAGGCTTCCTCTTCGCTCAGCCCCAATTCGCGCTGGAGGATTCCCTTGGCGCGCTCCACCAGCTTGCGCGCCTCCAGTTGTTCGGAGAGTTGGGAGATTTCGCCGCCCAGTCTTGCCGCCTCGATTTCGGCTCCCACCAGGAACCCAATGGTTGAAATCAGGTTGATCTCTCTCCGCGTGTGCGTGTGGGCCAAGCGCTTCTGAAGATTGATCACGCCCACCACTTGTCCCCGCGAAAGAATGGGGACGGAGAGGAAAGCCTCAAAACTGTCCTCCGGCAGTTCAGTAAAGAACTTGAAGCGGGGATCCTGGGACGCGTTACGGGGCACGGCCACGGGTTGCCGGTGTTCGGCCACCCATCCCGTAATGCCCTGCCCCACGCGCAGCTTTAGCCGGTCCATAACTTCCGGATGGGGATTTTTCGATCCGCGCAAAACCAACTCGTCGCCCTCGCGGATATAAATGAAGCAGGAATCGCACTTGACTGTGGCGCAGATCAGGCCCACCACGTGGTTCAGCACGTCGTGCAAAGGGTCGGCGGCAGCCAGCCGCCGTCCGATTTCGTGGAGCAAATCCACTTCCGGATTTTCGCCAATCAGCGATGCGTGTTCCATAGTCTTATAGCTTAGCCGCCCGGGGGCGCAGGGTCTAATTCAATGTTTTTATTCAGCGGATAAGTCGCGGGTTCCAAACTACCGCGAGGCGGCGCAGTTGCGAACGGCAAAGTTTCAGAGGGAGAGCAATGGCGTCATGAGAACATCAAGGTTCGATGTGGGCGCCATTTATGCGGTACCGCACCGCGAGGTGCGCGCGGATTCAAGAATCCAGCGCAGCGAAGCCGATTCAAACGGCGGGGCGCAAAAGTCCGTCGCCCCCGCTTGCAGGGCGTCCAGCCAGGCATGGGTGTCCGGCTGTGGGCTCACCACCACCAGCGGAAGGCCCGAGTTCACTCTCCGGATGGCCTCGAGTAATGCAATGTAGTGGGCAGGATCGGCGTCGCAAAATATGAAATCGGCTTGAAGCTGCTCGATCAGAGTCAGGGCCTGGGCCGCGGGCAGGAAGGGCGATGAAAAAACGTCGTGGCCCTGTTCCGCGAGAACTCTTTTTGAATCATTCGCCAATGCCTCGGCGAGACCGAAAATAATAATCTTCGAACCTGGAGTTTCTTCCTGTCGCATGGTTCCTCCCCTGAATCGCGGCGCGAATCGAAGCAAAATAAATCCTGTTTCATGGAGTCAACGGGGACAAGGCAGGACGTGTGCGACGGGGAGCACGCCTGTTAGTTCTCAATTTAGGATTGATTCACCTGGATGTCCAATCAGAAATATCTATGATTGGAATTAGTTTTAAAGTTGATGTTGCCCGCGATGTTGAGAGTGGAATCGAGAGCTCCGCAGATCGAAGCAATTCGCCGCAGTACGCCTACGAGACCACCTTGTCCCTGCCCGCGTCCCAGACCGTTTTCATGCCGCGCTTGAGGGCGATGTTGCCAATCCAGGAAGTTCGCGCCGCCTCAAAGCCGGCGTGGATGGAGGCGTTGGGAGTCTTGCGGCTGCGCATGCAGGAAATAAAATTGTTCACGTTGTCGAGCGTGCCATCGTGTTCGGAGCGCACAAATATTTCGGGTTCGGGCGCCTGCGTTCCCGGAACGTTTCGCACACCCTCGGGATACACCGCCAGCCGGGCGCGGTCGATTTTCAGCGTGCCCTGGGTGCCGCGAATTTCTATGCCTCCGTCATCGACGCCGCTATTCAGCGCCCCGGTAAACGTCACGGCGAAGTCTCCCGGATATTCGTAGGCTGCTGTAATGGTATCCGGGCACTGCCACGCCTGGTTGTATAGCTCGCCCGTGGTGGTGGCCGTTCTGGGGGCAGGCTGGCCCATGTACCACTGAATGACGTCAATCCAGTGCGTCAGCAGGTCGGTGAGAATGCCCCCGCCGAAATCCCAGAAGAACCGCCAGTGGTAATACTTCTCGTTGGAAAACGGCTGGTCGGGAGCGTCTCCTAGAAATTTCTTCCAATCGAGTTTGGACTGATCCACCTCATGCGCCGCCATCCATTCGCCGCGGGAGGCGTAATTCTGGTACCAGTAAGTGTGAACAAAAGTAATCTTGCCCAGTTTCCCCGAGTCCACAATTTGTTTCCCCAGAATGTAGTGGTCCCAACTTCGTTGCTGCATACCTGTCTGGACAATCCGCTTGGTTTCTTCCACCGCCCGCACTATCTCCCCGCCTTCTTCAATCGAATGCATGATGGGCTTTTCGCAATAGGCATCTTTGCCGGCACGGACGGCGTCCACAAGCATTTGTTTGTGCCAATGGTCGGGGCTGGCGATCAGCACCGCGTCCACGTCTTTGCGGTCGAGAACTTGGCGGTAATCCAGGTGCGCTGTGGCCGATGCTCCTGCCGCCTGCTGCGCTTTCTCGCGATGGGGCTCGTAAGCGTCGCAAACCGCCACCACCTCCACCCCGGGATCTTTTTGAAAAAGCGACATGTCATATTGCCCGCGCTGGCCCGCGCCGAGAAGCGCCAGGCGGATTTTGTCATTGGCGCCCAGCACGCGCGCGGGTGCAAGGCCGCCCAGCACCGCGGCGCCGGCGCCCGCCAGCGTGGTATCCCGCAGAAAATCGCGTCGAGAAACTTTATGATCAGAGTCTTTTTGTGGCACTATTGTCCTCCCAGCGAACGGCCTCTATAGTATATTGTTCCGGGATTTCATCAAACATTTTGCGAGCCCAGACAGTGACACAGTTTGGTTTTTCACTTGGTCAAGACACGTGGGCCATCGAAAATCTGAGGGTAGGGCGCGAATTTGGGCATTGCCCCCTCATCCGGTCCCGCCCAGCGGGACCACCTTCTCCTCTGGGAGAAGGCTAGTCTTTTGATGGCTTGCCCTTCTCGCCGCGGCGACAGAGGGAAGGGCCCCACGTTTGGCGAGTGGGGGCGAGGGGTCACGTTCTCAAGGCCTCGGAGTTCTTTTCACTAAACTTAGTCACTACGCAAGCCCAAGCAGAACTCGCCTATCTGTGCAGGCACAAGTTCAGCCCCAGAAAGTCTAAACCAAACCGCTCGACATTTTTGCCGAAGGTGAAAATATGATCCGAGTTCAAAATCTGGTCAAGAAGTTCGGCGAATTCACCGCCGTAGACAACATTTCATTTGAAGTAAGCCAGGGCGAAATCTTCGCGTTCCTCGGGCCCAACGGTGCGGGAAAGACCACCACCATCAAAATGCTGACTACCTTGCTGAAGCCCACTGGCGGCTCGGTGGAACTCGACGGCCTGGACCCTCAGAAACAGCAGAATGAGGCGCGCCGGCGGTTTGGAATTGTCTTTCAGGACCCGAGCCTGGAATGGGAAATGACAGCGTACGAAAATATGGAAATTCACGGTGTCCTCTACCACGTGCCACGGAAGCTCCGCGTCGAGCGCACCGAACAGTTGCTGAAACTTTTCGAACTTTGGGAACGCCGGAACGATCCGGTTAAGCGCTTCTCCGGCGGCATGAAACGGCGGCTGGAAATCGCGCGCGGGTTCCTGCATACGCCCAAAATACTTTTCCTGGATGAACCCACCCTGGGACTCGATCCGCAGAGCCGCAATCAACTGTGGACTCACGTGAAGAATCTCAATGAAAAAGAGGGCGTCACTGTTTTTCTCACCACCCATTATATGGACGAGGCCGATCGCGTGGCGCATCGCATCGCCATCATCGATCACGGCAAGCTGGTGGCGCAAGGCACTTCGGCGCAATTGAAGGAGCAAACCAAGACCGACTCGCTGGAGCAGGCTTTCCTGGCCCTCACCGGCTCTACCATTCGCGACGAGGCCGCCAGCTCAACGGACCAGATGCGGCAATTCGTCAAGATGTGGAGGAAATAAGCAATGGGCGCAATATATATTCTCTGGCTTCGCGAAGTGAAACGTTATGTGCGGTCCCGAGCCCAGATTGTGGCGTCGCTGGGCCAACCCCTTCTCTACCTGCTGGCTCTCGGCTTCGGCCTCGGGCCTGTGTTCCAAAAGTCAGGAAATGGGAGCTACCTCCAGTTCATCGCTCCCGGCGTGATCGGGATGACGGTTCTCTTTTCATCCATTTTTTCCGGCATCGGGCTCCTTTGGGACCGCCAGTTCGGCTTCCTCAAAGAAACTCTGGTGGCTCCTGTCCCGCGCATCAGCATTGTGATCGGCAAAACGCTGGGTGGCGTGACGGTGGCCATGATCCAGGGATCCTTGGTGGCGATAGCCTGCTTGATCACCGGCTTCCGCCCTACTTCACTTACTGGAGTGGCCTCCGCAATCGGCTACATGATCCTGATTGCCCTGGTCTTTGCGGGCCTGGGCACCGCCATTGGTTCGAAGCTTCAGGATATGCAGGGATTCCAACTGATCATGAACTTCCTGGTGTTGCCCATTTTCTTTTTGTCGGGCGCGCTCTTTCCACTCGACCACCTGCCGAGGGTCTTGGGCGTCATCACCAGCGCCGATCCGCTATCGTATGGAATCGACGGGCTGCGCGGCTCGCTCATTGGCCTTACGCATTTTGGTCTGCTGTTGGATTTTGCCGTTCTGAGTGCGGTAGCTGTATTGTTACTCGGCGTGGGCAGCTACTTTTTTTCGCAGCTTGAAATTTGAGCAGGCTGGCTCTCCCACAGGCCGCGTCCACATTCTGTCCGCGCGGTAATATTCTGAAATCACGGGCGAAGAGGGCCGCGTTCAGGCTATAGTTAAAAACAATTCCGGCAATGCAAAGGGGTACGAATTGAAAAATCAATCTGGGTTGAAGCGCGAACGCCGCCAAACTTTATTGGCCTGCCTGTTGTGCGCCATCGCCATTTTGGCGGCCGGAAAAGCAGTGGCACAAAATGCGGAAAAGCTCGAATCAAAGACCGTGGAGCTGCAAGCGGCGCAGTTGGACGGCCTCGTCGGGCAATACAGTTTATCGGACGAGCCCGAAATTGTTCTTTCGTTCTCGCGCGACGGTTCTCACTTTTATGTGGAGTCCGCGCGCCGGCCGCGCGGGGAGTTGTTCGCGGACTCGGAAAACCATTTCTCCACCAAGGGTGGTGGAAGCTACACCTTCACGCGGGGAGCAGGAGGCGTCGCCACTGGGGTGAAGGTGGGTGACCATCCAGGCACGGACGCAGCCCGAATCAGCGCTCAACCCATCCATTATGTGTTCCGTCCCTACAGCCGCCAGGACGTTAAGATCCCCATGCGCGATGGCGTTCACCTGCACGCCATAATTCTGCGCCCCACCGATACCGAGGACCCTCTGCCCTTCCTGATGCAGCGCACGCCTTACGGAGTGGAGGGCAGCTCCTCAGAGTCAGTCAACTCGCGCTACACCGAACTGGCGAAGAGCGGCTACATTTTTGTGATGGAGGACAATCGCGGGCGCTACGGGTCGGAAGGGACGTTTGTGATGTGCCGCCCTACCGCTGACCATCACGATCCGAAGCAGGTGGATGAAAGCACCGACACCTACGACACCGTCGCCTGGCTGCTCAAAAACATTCCGGGCAACAATGGCCGGGTGGGTGTGATGGGCATTTCGTATCCCGGATTTCTGGCCATGGCCGCGGGTATCGATCCTCATCCTGCCGTCAAAGCCCTTTCACCGCAGGCGCCCATGATTGATGTTTGGATGGGCGACGACTTTTTCCATAACGGCACGTTTCGCGAGACCTATGGATATGATTACGTGATGGGCATGGAAAGCACGAAGGAAAATACGTTTCAAAAGTTGGACGAGGACGCGTACGACTATTTTCTGAAGGCGGGCAGCTTTGCCGCGGCCGCCAGGCAGTCCGGCTTGGACAAGCTGCCCACCGGTCAGGCATTCCTCGAGCATCCGAGTTATGACGAATTTTGGCGCGCGCGTGGCGTGGAATGGCACTTGAACAACGTCTCCGTACCCACCCTCCTCGTGGGCGGAAATTGGGACCAGGAAGATATGTGGGGACCGCAGGAGGCTTATAGCGTTCTTGAGCCCCACGATTCGAGGTCCGAGGATTTCCTGGTACTCGGTCCCTGGAACCATGGCCAGTGGGCCGGTAGCACGCGGCGACTGGGCGCGGTCGATTTTGGCGAGCCAACCACGGATGAATTCCGCCAGCGTTATGAAGCGCCGTTCTTTGCACATTACCTGAAAGACGAGGGGGCGTTCAGCCTGAAGAATACAGCAGCGTTTGAGAGCGGCAGCAATCGCTGGATGGAGTACAGCCACTGGCCTCCGCAGGATGCTACCGAGCGCGACTTGTATCTGGGCGCCAAGGGCAAATTGAGTTTTAATCAGCCTGCAAAGAAGGACTCTCAGAAATTTACCAAGTACGTTTCCAATCCGTCAAACCCGGTGCCCTATCGCAAGCGCCCCGTTGAGGCCACCTACGCGCCCACCGGGTCGGGCTGGTACACCTGGATGGCGCAAGACCAGCGCTTTGCGGCCGGCCGCGCCGACGTCGCCAAATGGGAAACGCCGCCGCTGGACCGCGATTTGACCATCGCCGGGGATGTGGTCGCCGACCTCTTTGCTTCCACCTCCGGAACCGACACCGATTGGGTGGTGAAGCTGATCGATGTTTATCCCGACGATCAAAGCAAAATGGCGGGATATCAACTGATGGTGGCGGGCGAAATTTTTCGCGGGCGCTATCGCAAGAGCTTCGAGCACCCCGAGGCCATTCCCGCCAATACGGTTGAAGAATATCGTTACAGCCTGCACGCGGCCGATCACACATTCTTGAAAGGTCATCGCATTCTGGTGGAAGTGCAGAGCACCTGGTTCCCGCTCTACGATCGGAACCCCCAGCGTTTTGTGCCCAACATCATGACCGCCGCGCCGGGGGATTTTCAAAAAGCGACGCAGCGCATTTATAGCTCCTCGTGCATTATTTTGCCGGTCGTCGAGAGTAAGTAGTGCCAGATTTCCCTGGGCAAGAAAACCTGTCACGCCGGTGCGGCGGCTGATTTCTTGCCCTGGATAGGATATGATGGCTGGCTGAGGAAGCGCTTATGGTCCTTGACCGCATCACTATCGATCCCACTATTTGTACGGGCAAGCCCTGCATCCGCGGGCTTCGCTTCCCAGTTTCGCGTTTGCTTGGCCTCCTAGCTTCCGGCGAAATCAAGGAAGCAATTCTCAAAGCCTATCCGTATCTCGAGCCTGGGGATATCGATCAGGCCCTCACCTATGCGGCATTCCTCGCTGAAGAAGAAACCGTGGAACTTGGGCGATGAAGTTTCTGGTGGATATGCCGCTCTCGCCGGATTTGGCCTCTTAGCTGGTCCGAATTGGACATGATGCAGTTCACGCTGGAGAATTAGGGTTACATCAAGCCCCGGATACGATGATATTAGAGGTGGCCCGAAACGAGGATCGCGTGGTTGTAACCGCAGATCTCGATTTCCCCCGAATCCTCGCCCAGATTCGGGGCACCGCGCCCGGCTTGATCCTTTTCCGCGGCGGTAATTACAGTGAAAAGGAGTCAGTTGAACGACTTCAACGAGTACTGGAAACCGTTGCCCACGAGGATCTCCCTCGTTCCATAATCGTTATCGAGAGACGACGGATTCGGCGCAGGAAACTTCCCATTGACAGCTAGAAATGCCGAGATAGACAAGTGCTGACTGTGGCGATCTGGTTGCGCAGGCCTCATCCCACATAGAGTAAGCGCATTTGTGCATCACCCCGCCTTCACGCTATAGTTCAAGAATCGTTGAAATCAGCGGGGGCGTGATTTGGAAAATTGTTTCGAACTGAAGCGCTATTTATCACACCCTAGAATACTGCGCTTACTATGCGTTCTCGTGTTGATGGCGTGTGCTGCCGCCGCATGGAGGGCGCTCCCCGCCCGGCCCACCGCCGGACCTCCGATTGACATTCCGGTTCATTACACGAACGTGCGCGAAGCCGCGGGCATCACTTTCAAGCAGGACTCCACTCAGACTGAGGAAAAATATTATCTCGAAACTATGGGCACGGGCGTGGGCTGGATTGACTACGACCAAGACGGCCTGATGGATCTCTATTTCGTGCAATCGGGCGCCACCGACATTTACAAGCCCCCTCATCCGTTGCGCTCCGCCCTCTATCACAACAACGGTGACGGAACTTTTACCGATGTCACGGCAAAAGCGGGCGTGGGGGCCGAAGGCCTTTACGGCCAGGGCGTGGCCGTGGGGGACTATGATAACGACGGCTATCCCGATCTCTACGTCACCGGCTACGGCCGCGCCATTCTTTATCACAACAACGGCAACGGAACTTTCACCGACGTCACCAAAAAAGCGGGCGTTACCGACGAGGGCGGATGGTCCACCAGCGCCGGCTGGTTTGATTACGACAAGGATGGCTACCTCGACCTCGTGGTGCTCAACTACATCAACTGGACTCCCAAGAATAATATCTGGTGCGGCGAGCGCCGCCCCGGCTACCGCTCCTATTGCCACCCGGATAATTACAAGGGACAAAAAATCAAGCTCTACCACAACAATCACGACGGCACGTTCACCGACGTCAGCGAGAAATCCGGCGTGGGCGTTCCCGAGGCCAAAGGAATGGGGCTGGTGCTCGCCGATTTCAACAACGACGGCTGGCCGGACATCGCCGTGGCCAACGACACCTGGCCCAATTTCCTGTTTATCAACCAGCACAACGGAACTTTTAAAGACGTATCCTTCGCCTCCGGAGTGGCGGCCAGCGAAGACGGCAAATACGAAGCGGGTATGGGCATTGACGCCGCCGACGTGGATGGCGATGGGTGGCTCGATATCTACGTGACCCATCTCGATTTTGAGCTCAACCGGCTGTATCGCAACAATCACGACGAAACTTTTGATGACGATACTTTCAACTCCGGCATCGGCAACAAGGCGATCCTGCTCAGCGGCCTGACCATGAAATTCGTCGACTATGACAACGACGGCTGGATCGACATCTGCCAGGTGAATGGCGCCATGCTTGACAACGTCAACCTTTACCACTCCGACGTGACCTACAAAGAACCGAACTTGATGTTCCGCAATCTCGGGCGCGGAAAATTTGATAAAATTTCTGAACAGCTTGGCCCCGATTTTATGCACCCGATTGCCGGTCGGGGCCTGGCCGTGGCCGATTATGATAATGACGGTGACATCGACCTCGCCATCGTCGATCGCGGCGATTTCCCCGAGTTGTTGCGCAACGATGGCGGCAACGCCAACCATTGGCTGGAAGTGCTTTTGATCGGAACGAAATCCAACCGCGACGGCATCGGGTCCAGCCTTCGTCTGGTCTCCGACGGTTTTACCCAGGTCAAGCAGAGTCAGGGTGGAATGGGTTATATGTCGGCGAGCGACCCGCGAATTCACTTCGGCCTGGCCCAACGCAAGACGATAGAATCGCTCACCGTCACCTGGCCGAGCGGCACCGTGGATAAACTTTCCCACCTTCCAATCGACCAGATAATTGCGGTGAAGGAAGGCGTGGGCATCGTAGCGCGGGCCTTCCCAAAAATCGCCGCGCAATGACTGGCGATGGCGCCATAGTAGAATGACGAATTGGAAATGAGCAACAAGGAGGCATCCATGAGCGGTCAATCAAACGAAAATAAAATCAACCGGCGGTCATTTCTCGATCGGACGGCGAAGATGGTGACCGGAGCCGCAGCGCTCGGCAGCACGGCGCTTTCCTATGGCCGAATTGTTGGCGCCAACGAGCGCATCTCGCTGGCCCACATCGGCATTGGCCATCGCGGCACCGAGCTCGATTGGATTGCTGCCCAGCTCAAGGACTCCCATAACGTCGAGATGACGGCGGTGTGCGACCTCTGGTCGGTGAATCGGGAAAAAGCGGCGGCCAAGAATGAGAAATTTTACGGCCGGGCGCCGCGCAAGTTTCAATACCTGGATGACGTGCTGGCGCTCAAAGACGTGGACGCGGTGCTGATCTCCACCCCCGAACATTCCCACTCGCCCATCTTGAGCCTGGTCGCCCAAGCGGGCAAGGACGCCTATGTGGAAAAGCCCATGGGCAACGTGCTGGAGGAAGTGAAGGCCGCGCGCGACGCCGTGACGCAGAGGAACCTGATCGTGCAAGTGGGCACCCAGCATCGCAGCGAACTCTACCCGAGGGCGGCGCACGACCTGGTGCAAACGGGAGTGCTGGGGGACGTCAGCAAGATAGAAATTGTTTGGAACTATCATGGCCCGCGCTGGCGAGGCCGTCCAGAAGTGAAACAACTGCGCGAAGCGGACACGGATTGGCGAAAGTGGCTGATGACCAAACCCTACCGCCCGTTCGATCCTCAATTGTATTTTGAGTTCCGTCTTTACAAGGATTTCTCCAGCGGCATTTCAGACCAGTGGCTGAGCCACGGAATCGACCTGGTCCATTGGTTCATGCATGACGATTTTCCTCGCTCCGTCCTGGCGCATGGCGGCATCTACGCCTGGCCCGACGGGCGCGAGAATCCCGACACGTTCCATGCCCTGCTCGAATATCCCAAGGGATTTCTGGCCAGCTACTCAACCAGCTTTGGCAATGACGCCGACAGCTTCACCCGCTACATGGGCAAGAAGGCGACGCTCATTGACATCGGCGGAGAGGGCAGCCCGCGCTACCAGCTTGTGGAAGAGAAAGGCAATCACGAAGATAATCCCGACATTGACAAACATCGCGAGGCAAAATACATCACGCTGCCCGGTGATGACAAATTACCCCCCACAGGCATTGGTGACGACGACTTGCACCACATGATCAACTGGTTCGAGTGCCTGCGCAGCCGTCAGCAGCCTCACGCGACAGTGCACAATGGATTTTCGCACTCGGTAGCCTGCATCATGGCCGCCAAATCTTATTGGGCGGGCAAAAAATTGTATTGGGATGCCGGGAGTGAAACGATCTTGGATCATCCGCCTCAAGCTTGACCGCTTGAGAAATCGATCGTGCGGCGACGAATCCGTGGAAGCGAGGGGAATCTCAATGCGCAAAATCTTTCAAAAATGTGCACTCGGAAATTTAGGACTCTGGCCAGTCCTCGCATTTCTAGCGATGCTTGTGCATCCTCAGGCGGCACTTTCCAAGGAGGCGCTTATGACCGTCACAGTTGGAGCGGCGAACGCGGACGTCGTCGGGACTGACAACGTGGCGATCCAGAGAGCTATCGACCGGGTGGCCGCGGCGGGTGGCGGCACCGTCCTGATCAAGGCCGGCTCTTATACTCTCGCAAATTCCGTGCGCCTGGCGAACGGCGTCACGTTGCGCGGCGAAGGCCCGGAGAAAACGATTCTGAAGAGAGCTGCCGCCGTGCGCAGCAAGCTAAAGCTCGATGCCGATTACGCGGAGATGAAGGCTACCGTGGAAAACGCTCAAGGCTTCGCGCCCGGAATGGGCGTCACGGTGCTCGACAATCATAATCCCACTGGGTGGACTCCCAGCGTCCGTACCATCGTTCGCATTGAAGGGCAAACACTCTACTTCGATCGATTCCTTCAGATGGACTACTCAGTTGAAAACGCGGGCGAGGTCTTCAACACCTTCCCGCTGATTGCCGGCTACGATGTTCACGACGTGGGCATCGAAGACCTCACGGTGGACGGCAATCGCGCCGGCAGCGGCATTCTCGACGGCTGCCAGACGGGCGCAATTTATTTCTTTCATTCCCAGCGCATGACCATACGCAATTGCGTGGCGCGCGATTATCCGGGCGACGGCATCAGCACCCAGTTTGTGGAAGATCCCGTGGTGGAGAATTGCGAAGTCGCCGGCAACGCCAACCTCGGCATTCATCTGGGCACGGGCGCGGAGCGCGGCAAAGTCCGCTTCAATCGCGTTCACGACAACGGCCAGGACGGACTATACCTTTGCTGGCGCGTCCAACATTCGGTATACGAGGGAAATAAATCCTGGAACAACGGGTATAACGGGATTTCGCTTGGACACAAGGACACGGACAATCTATTTATCAAGAACACGGTCAGCGGCAACGCGCGCGCGGGCATTTATTTCCGCGATGAGGCGGAGGCCAACGCCGCACATCGCAACACCTTTGAGGAAAACGTGATTGAGGATAACGGCCGCCCCGGCGCTCCTGGTTACGGCGTTCGCATCGAAGGCGTCACGCACAACCTGAAGTTCGCTTCCAACACCATCGGGTCCAGCGCCCAAGGGAGCAATGTTGTTCAGCCTGTGGGCATTTTCGTTGGCCCCCAAGCGGACTTCGTGATTTGCGAGCACAATATCTTTGGCGGCGAACTCAAGCAGGCGATAGTGGATAAATCACAAGGCGGACACAACCAACTGGCGCAGTCGGTGGGGGAAAAGGCTAAACCATAAAGACTTCATCACCAAGGAACAAAGACACAAAGATAAATGAAGGATTACAATTCGTAAAACCACTGCTCGTTTCTATTTCTTCGTGTTCGAGCACTTCTTTGTGTCTTCGTGCCTTTGTGGTGATGCTTTTGCGCTCGCAAACGGCCAAGTGGCCACCCTAGATAAGGAGTTGACCGGATGGCTGCCCGCTCATGACTTCACATAGGCGAGTTTGGCGGCAACTTTGCCGTCGCGCACGGTGAACAGGTCCACTCCGCGGAGGTGCCACGGCTTGCCGTTGCGCATCTTTCGGTAGACCCAGCGCACGACGGCACGGTCACCGCACACGATCATTTCCTCGGCCTCGAATTTCGCATCCGGATTGCGCGCGAACCATCCACGCCAGAACTCGACTACGGCGGCCTTGCCTTCGATCCGCTTTCCATCCGGCTGAGGAGACGTATCCTCAAAAACTGTGTCGTCGGTCAGCGAGGAGGCCAATGCGTCTGCGTCATGCCGGTTGAATGCCTCATTGAAGCGATTTACCGCGGCGCGAGTTGCATCGTCGCCAGCCTGTGCGACTTGTTCGAAAGCCATAGGTTTGCCGTTCGCCTTTTGCAACAGTGAAAAAACAAAGAATAACATAGCAGCACACGCGCCAACCAGAACAGCCTTCCTTGTCAATGTTCGGGGCACAGTCCCTCCAGAAAATATTTGGATCGTTTCCTATCGCGCTATGCGGTGCCACTTGCGCCGCGTCTCTTGCCAAGAATTGGCCCTTCAATAGGGCCGCAGCACGGTGACCGTTGGCATGGGATAGTGCTTGACGTTGCGGGTAATCAGGATGGCATGGAGAGCAGCCGCGGTCGAGGCAATCAACGCATCGCCCAATTCGGTCCCATGACTCCGCCGATAAGTTCTAAGCATATTTCCAGCGGTGAGTGCGATTTCTTCTGACAAAGGGATTTTTCTGAGGGCTGACAAAAGCGCGCTGGTGGATGATTCCTCTCCCAGCCTCATGCCAGCCCATAATTCGGCCACTGAAACCACCGAAATCACGGGCGGATCCGCTGCCGCTTCGTATTGAAGCAGGAGAAGGCGGGCCTCTTTGCGGCCGCGCAGGAAGTCAATGAGAATGTCCGTGTCCAGGAGATGAATGGCCACGAGATTGTCAGCGCGAGAGGGTATTGAGACGTTTTCCGCGGCGCCCCTCGCGAACCATCTCCAAACTGGATTTCTTGCGTCCCTTCCACGATCCGAACGCCTGGTCTAGCGCTTCGCGAAAGGACGCTGGGGTAGGACGCTGGACATAACGCTCCTGAATCGCGGTGCGAATCAATGCGCTGGCCGTTTTCTTTTCCCGCCTGGACCACGCCCGCAGCCGGCGCCATTGCTCCGCCGTAAGGTAGATTTGAGTTCGCACCATGCTTCCCATAGATAATATTATACATCACCTATACATCGTGCAAGGCGTACTTGACCCTATCACACACTTTCCTGAAGCCCGTCACAGCCTTCTACGCCAGCGCCAGATTCAAATTCTCAATTGCCTCGTCGACTTCGGCTGTGTTCTTGTAGCCTACAGTCACGCAATCCACCCCAGCGGTCCTGAAGGCGTACCTCATCGCCGCCTTGCGGTCCTCGCGGTCCGTGAATCGGCCTTCGCCCACCAGCTTCATGCTGATCACGCCCATGCCCTCCTTCCGGGCCTCCTTCACGTGTTGGACGACCTCGGGCACATTGCCCAGTCCTTGCGTCATGTAATCCTCCGCGTCCATGGCCACGCCTTTATGATTCATTCGGATCATCGCCACCTGGAGCCAGTTCATCTCCGGCACCTGGCGCAGGGCAGGCAGCCCGTGCACCGACGCGCCGTGGCCAATCACCGCTTGCTTGTGCTGGGCTTCCATAATGCCGTCCTGCCAGCGCTGGCTGTCCGTGGGCCACGTGCCCTCATGCTGCCAGTGGAGGAGCATGATGTCGAAATAATCGGTGTTGGCAAGTTTCCGCAGCTCATCGATCTTGTCCATGGGGTCCACGTCTCCGTGCGTGGTGATTTTGGACATCAGCCGGTAGTTGTCTCGCGGGATGCCTTTGAGCGCGATGCCGAGCATCCGGTGCATGTCGCCGTAACTCTCCGCGGTCTCGAAGAATCGGATGCCCTGATCGTAGGCGTAGCGGACGAGGCGGGTGAATTGCTCCTGCCCCAGCTCGCGCTGCACCTGCCCGCTGATCGAGCCCGTGCCCAGGGCAAGCCGCGTCACCTTCACGCCCGACTTGCCGAGCGTCACCCAATCCGTCGCCTTCTCGCTCGCCGCGCGCAGGGGAAGACTCCCCGCGCCGGCGGCAACCGCTGCGGCAATTCCAGTCTTCAGAAAATCACGCCGGGAGAAGTTACGCATAGGTTTGCCCTCCATTGAATTTCGATTCACCGATTTTCGAAGTGCGATCCCCTGTCATTCCCGCGAAGGCGGGAATCCAGAGGACAAGTTCTCGACTTTTGATTCCTTGCCCGTCAATCGAGCTAGGTCTTTCCGCGATCAATGTCTATTAAACAGCACAGAACTTGCCGGGTCAAGCGGTAGCCGCGATTTGCAAAAGCCAAGGCCGCGCTACCATCGGACGGACGCCAGTGATATTCTCTCCGCCTTATGAGAATGCTCAAAAGCGCGCGGCGGCTTACCGTCCTTACCATCCTGATTTGTTCCGTCATCGCACTTCCCGCATCGGGAGAAGAGCAAAGCTTTCAGGCGATGTTCGACGCCTTTGTGCAAAAAGATGGTGTGGTTGGAGCGGAGTACGTCATTTTGAATAACGGCGCGATCGCCGAGTCCCACAACATCGGCATGGCGGATGACGGCGCCCATCAGCGGGTAGACGCGAATACGATCTTTCACTGGGCATCTATCACCAAAACGCTCACGGCGGTGGCGGTGATGCAATTGCGCGACCGCGGCAAACTCTCGCTCAACGATCCCATCGTCCAGTACGTGCCGGAGCTGCGCCGCGTTCACAGCGAGAACCACGCCATCGAGCGGGTGACGCTGCGCCACTTGCTGTCCCATTCGTCGGGCTTTCAATCGCCTACCTGGCCATACCGCGACGACTCCAAACCCTGGCAACCCTTCGAGCCCACCACGTGGAATCAACTGGTGGCCATGATGCCTTATCAGGAATTGGCCTTTGAGCCCGGAACAAAATTCCAGTACTCGAACCCGGGCTTCATTTACCTGGCGCGAGTGATTGAGGCGTTGACCGGCGATCCGTACGAGACTTATGTGCAGAAGAATATTTTGACCCCGCTCGGCATGACGCGAAGCTACTTTAACGTTTCCCCGTATCACCTGGCCGCCGACCGCTCCAACAACTACACCATCAGCGCGGACAACGGTGGACATTCACAAACCGTCGCCAACGGCCGCGAGTTTGATACCGGAATCACCACACCCAACGGAGGCCTGAACGCGCCCCTGAGTGATTTGGCGAAGTGGATAGAGTTTCTGAGCGGCGCAAGCCCGCTGTCCAATTCAGACGTCATCTTGTCGCGGCGGTCGCTGGAAGAAATGTGGAAGCCGGTTGTCCCCGTGGACTCGGACTCAACGACCGCGCCGCCGGAGTTTATGGGGCTCTCGTTTTTCCTCTACCCGCGCGGCTCGGGTACAGAGGCGATCACGCTCGTGAGCCATACGGGACATCAGGCGGGATTTGCCACCTTCTTCGTCATGAACCCTCGCAACCAACGCGCGGTGATTGCCGCGTTCAATACCGTCCATGCCGAATCGGATCGTGATGCGTACACCCAATCGAATCTCGGCTTCCAGGCGCTGGTGGAGAGGGCGCTCAGGGCAATCCAATAAGTTTGTCGATTTTTCGTCAGCGCGCCAGGACAAATCCCGCAGATGTGTATTGCAAACTTTGCTTGCGAGCGGCAAATTATTTTACTGGTGTTATGGTTACTGCCCTATAATTTCTCTCATTCATGGCCCTGGCCTCCGGCACAAAAATCGGTCCATACGAAATCCTTTCGCCGCTAGGCGCGGGCGGGATGGGCGAGGTGTATCTGGCCCGAGATGCCAAGCTGAATCGCGACGTAGCCCTGAAAGTTCTGCCTGCTGCCGTGGCACAAGATCCTGAACGTGTGGCGCGCTTCCGGCGCGAAGCTCAGGTTTTGGCTTCGTTAAACCATCCCAACATTGCCCACATTCATGGCCTGGAAGAAGCCCAGGGAACGCTGGCCTTGGTGATGGAATTGGTGGAAGGGCCGACACTGGCAGAGCGCATCCGGGGCAGCTCCGTAGGGTCGGTTCATGAAACGCACCTGCAACTCGAAGAAGCCTTGCATATCGCCAAACAAATTGCCGATGCATTGGAATTCGCCCACGAGCGCGGCGTGATCCATCGCGACTTGAAGCCAGCGAATGTGAAAGTGACATCCGATGGTGCGGTCAAGGTTTTGGATTTCGGGTTGGCCAAAGCGCTCGATCCTCAGGTTTCAGGGAGTAATATCGCCAACTCGCCGACGCTCAGCCCGACACTGAGCTTGGCGGCCACGCAGGCGGGAATGATTCTGGGTACTGCGGCGTACATGAGTCCGGAGCAGGCGCGTGGAAAAACGGTGGACCGGCGCTCCGACATTTGGGCGTTCGGATGCGTACTGTTTGAGATGCTCTCGGGCCGCAAGCCTTTTGACGGCGAAGTAGTCACCGATGTTCTCGCAGCCGTGGTCCGCGCAGAGCCGGAGTGGAAAGATCTGCCGGAGGCAACTCCTGCACCGATCCAAAAACTTATTCATCGCTGCCTGGTGAAGGATCCGAAGCAGAGATTACGCGACATCGGAGAAGCGAGAATCGCGATCGAAGAAACACTCTCCGGCAACTCAGGGCCGGAGCTTGCCCCGGCCTTATTAGACGCCGCACCAAGGCCGCCCCGAGGGGTGGCCTTGCGCATACTGCCTTGGGCGCTGGTAGTGGTCTTTGCGGCGCTGGCTGCCAGTATCGCAGTCTGGAGCAACCACCGCCCTGCTGAGGCGCCTAGCTCCCCGGTTCTGGCCTATATCCCGCCGCCTCCAAACACAACGTTCCGCAGCTTCGGGTTCGGTGCGGGCCCGGTGGCGGTTTCTCCCGACGGCCGGCAACTGGCTTTTTCGGCCACGGACGAGAACGGCGTCACCAAACTTTGGGTTCGTCCTCTGGGGTCAAGCGAAGCGCACGCCGTGGCCGGCGCGGAAGATGCGGCGAGTCCGTTCTGGTCTCCGGATGGCGGCTCTATCGGTTTCTTCGCCAATCAAAAACTGAAGACGGTGAACCTTGCCAACGGAAACGTTCAAGTCTTGAGCGATGCCCCCTGCGCTAATGTAGACGGAGCCTGGAGCAGCGACGGGACAATTCTCTTTACGCCCAAGTGTAATGATCCAATCAATAAAATTTCCACGTCAGGTGGAGGGCCGAGCCCGGCCACCAGGATCGAGAACGGGGAGCGCGGTCATTGGGAGCCCGCATTCCTTCCTGACGGCCGCCACTTCCTCTATGCGTCCACCTCCACAACCGCTCCCATTTCCATCTGGATGGGGTCGCTCGATTCGAGCGAGCAAAAGCTTGTCCTCAAAGGTGCCTCTTCTCCCCAATACGCCTCCGGGCACCTCTTCTTCTTCATTCATAATGGAAGCAGCGTCTTCGCCCAGCCATTCGATCCTGCGACGGGAAAGCTCTCGGCTGAAGCCACGGCTCTTGCCGACGCGCAGAGTTACTCCGTATCGGCAGGCGGAGTTCTCGCCTACCAGGGAGGGTCGCGCCAGGGACGCCTGGTATGGTACGACCGCAGTGGAAACCCGCTGGGCACCGTGGGACAAGTCGGCGAATACAGCTCCGTCCGGATTTCGCCCGATGGTGCGCACATCCTCACCGAAGTTAATGACCCGCAGGCGCATTCGTCTGACTTGTGGTCGTATCCAGCTTCGGGCGGGCCCGGTGCCCGCCTGACGTTCGGCCCTGGGTCGAAGTCATTTTCAGCGTGGTCGCCGGACGGAAAGTACGTTGCCTATACGTGTTTTCCGGATGGCAAATTAGGAATCTGCCGGAAACCTGCGGATGGGTCGGGAGCCGAGGAAGAGCTGACAACCCCTGGGTCCGAATTTATCTTTGGCGCCGTCATAGATTGGTCGCCTGACAACCGCTATATTTCCACCAACGAATACGCCGCCAAGGAATCGCGCTATGAAAATTGGATCGTCCCTCTGTTCGGCGACCGAAAGCAGTTTCAAGTTGCCGCCATCAAATCCGGCCAGTATGACGGCAACTTTTCACCCGACGGCCGTTGGCTCGCCTATTTTTCCTACGAATCCGGCCGGCCGGAGGATTACGTGGTGCCTTTCCCCGGGCCCGGCGGGAAATTTCAGGTGTCGCAAAACGGCGGGTGGAATATCCGGTGGGACAAGAAAGGGCGCCTCTATTTCCTGACGATGGGTAATCGCCTGATGGAAGCCGACTTGGCAACCAGTGGCGCGTCTCTTCGGGTGAAAGAGTTCCATCCCCTTTTCCACGTGAACCTGCCGAGTTTCAGCGACCCCTTCTTCGATGTGTCTGCGGATGGCAGCCGCTTTCTCTTCATCACCAGCGCCGACCCGAATGCCTCCCAGTTCGTCACCGTCCTGCTCGATTGGGAATCGAAGCTGAAGGGCAAACAATGACGGTCGCCGCAGGCACCAAACTTGAGCCGCTTGGGCGGCGTCTGAGCCGCCCGGCGAAATCCCGAGCGCAGCGAGGGATCCTGTGCTGACACCCGGATCGAGACTCGGACCCTACGAAATCGTCTCGCCACTCGGCGCGGGCGGGAGCGGAGCGGGAGGCCACAGCGAGTAGCGCTAACCGCTCGCCGCGGCGGTCAGCGTCTTTTCTCGGCCAATCATTTTCACCTTGTCGAATTCCATACCGTCAGCCAGGGGATGGAGGCTGCGCGTCCCTTCACATTCGGGGTGACAATTCTTCGTCATGGTGCACCTGCCCGATGATTCCATTCCGGACGACGGATCTACCAGGATGAACTACAGTCGTGCCAGGCGAGAAACCGCGGACTGCAAAACCGGCGGACGGCGCTACTTGCTCTGTCGGATGAAGAAGGCGCTGATTTGGCTATCGAACCTGTCGCGAGCATCCTCTTCCTCAATTGCAGTTTACCCCTTTAATACCTGTAGTGAGCAAAATTGAACAGACACCACGTCTTCCCCATTTATAAAATATCCCCATAGCACAAAGGGGGCAAGAATGAACGCCCGTTGTTTTGCGGTCTTAGTCAATGCGCCGTTCGCTCTTTTAAAATCGTTGAAATCCGAGCTGAAAGGCCTGTCACTAGAGACTTACAGCGTCGGAAGCTGGGAGGAGGCCAGGCACCTGATCCCCAGGGTGCAGGCGCGGCTCCCCAAAAGGCGAAGATAATCCGGAGGTGGAAAATGCCGAAAGTTTTCTTGGTTAACCCATCGATGACCACGGCGGGATACAGCATCATCACCCCTCGATGGCTGTTTGTCATTGGGCAGGCGACTCCGACAGAACTGGTGGGAGATCCTGTGCTGATTGACGAAGCCATCCAACAATTCGACACGAGTGTGATCCGTAGGGGCGACATTGTGGGCATCGGCATCACCACTGGGAATTGCCTTGCAGGCTATAAGATCCTGAGGAACGCTAAGGCTCAGGGAGCTACGGTAATCATGGGCGGCATTCACTCAACCATCTTTCCCGATGAGGCAATTGAAATGGGCGCCGATGCAGTCGTGACCGGCAATGGAGATACAGTTTGGAGGCAAGTGGTGCAAGATGCGCTGAATGGCACTCTAAAGAGAAAATATGTGGGAGGGACAGTTTCGGGCGATGCCCTGCTGAAAGCGCGATGGGACCTTCTCGACCCCAGACAGTACCTCTTTGCCACGGTTCAGACGGTGGCTGGATGCCCGGAGAACTGCAGCTTTTGTTCCGTGTGGGTCACAGATGGCCGTCAGCCGCGACAGCGTCTGAGTGACAAAATAATCGAAGAAGTCAACCAATTGTACGACTTGGGTTTTCGTTTCGTCATTTTTGCCGATGATAATTTCAATCCCGCGACCTTGGGCCGAATCGCCCGTGAGCCAAGCGCACAAAAGAAAAAGCAGCTCGAGCAAATCCGCGAGGACCGATTGAGATTCTTCGATGATTATCATCGATCTGTCCCGTCCAATATGTACGCCTTCACTCAAATGACCACTGAGGTTATCAGCGACGAAGAGTACCTCTCGGCGATGTACCACAAGATGCGGATCCGGGCGGCGCTGGTCGGCATTGAGTCGTTTTCGGAGGAAGGGTTAAAGAGCGCCAACAAGCAGTGGAATCCGACCGGACAAGTCATGGTCGAGACCATCCAGAAGATTCAGAATGCTGGAATAATCGTGCTGAGTTCGATCATCTGCGGTCTCCAATCTGATACGGTTCAGACGATTCGAACCATGAGGAAATTTGCGCAAGAGTCGGGCACCCTATTTGCGCAGTTCACTGTCTATAATCCCTATCCGGGCACGAAAGACTTTTATGAATTGATGAACGACAGAAAGAATTCCGGAACTCCGGACTTCGTTCCCAAGCACAAGATTCAGGTTCTTCACGATAAGTATTGGTTGAAGCCTCTTAGACCTGTCGACATTATTAAGCACCCTCAGATCAGCGGGAAAGACCTGTTCATCGAGAACAAGAAGTGCTGGAAAACCTTCTATTCACTGCGCGCAAGCCTCCCGCGGGTAAGGAAGGGGGCCGCCAGAAAATGGCCGTTGGCTGCCAAGATGACATACCCATTGGCGTGTGTGGCGTTCAAGCGTGTGTATGCAGGAGCTTATGGTATGGCAGCCGACAGCGTCCGAAAGAAACCCGTAGGGACGGTTTCCCGGCTCCTCATGAAGATAGGCATCTCTACCATCAATCGTATTTCCCGTAGACAGTCAAATGTCACAATGGGCCGGTAGTGGGTCGGTTTGATTCTTTTGTAGCGGCGGTCTCTGACCGCCGTATTTTGATTCAATTAGGTTCCGGCGGTCAGAGACCACCGCTACGACAAACTGACCCACTACCAATGCGCCAGCCATCTTGACGCGCAAAGCCTCAAATCATACCTTCTCCCCGTTGCCTGATCATGATGACCATTGATCGGGCCGCAGCCCCGAACCGGCCATGGAAGGGCTAGTCTTTCTTCGCAATTGCAGTGAAGTCATCGCGGCGATGGATTTCTTCACGGTCCCGACCTTCGCCTTCAGCGCCGGCAATGCGGTCAGCGTCTTTTCTCGGCCAAGCATTTTCACCTTGTAGAATTCCATTCCGTAGGCCGGGGGTGGAGGCTGCGCGGCCCTTCACATTCAGGGTGATATCCCTTCGTCATGGTGCACCTGCCCGATGATTCCATTCCTGACGATGGATCTACCAGCATGAATTACAGTCGTGCCAAGGGAGAAACCGCGGACCGCAAAAGCGGCGGACCGCGCTACTCGCTGCTCTCTTCCGATTTGTCTTGAGTTGCATTTCAGCATGTACGTATGTCGATATACGCGCCACGGGCAATCAACTCACCTTTTCGAGGCGAACCTCAACGCCCTTCGCACGTACCCGGTTAGTTCGCCATCATTGATCTGCTCGTTTTCCCATGCTGGGTTGGTGTCGTGATGGAACCTATTTGCATACTCAGTCAAATCGCGAAGCTCCTCAGTATCCACAAGATTGAGCATTTCCCTGGGAGTGTTAATTCTCTGGGTGCAGAGATCGCGAAATTGCCCTAGCAGGAAGCCCGGCGGAAAATTCCCCGGATACGCCACCCGTAGGAAAGCTTCAAGCAACGGGCGTATGGAGGATGCAACTCCTCTGTTGTTCGGTGTGGGCCTCTCCAAGTACTCACGAAGTTCAGCGTGGCGCCTGTCGTGCTCGGTGATGCAATCTTGGTCGACGTCCCATTGAAGGATTGACGACCCCGCACCATCACGTGCGACTTGCAGCGCGGCTCGACCGACGCGATCGGCTCCCTGCCAGATGCGGCCAAGAAATGTCTTATTGTGCGAGAGCACGATGACCTGACACGTACGCTGTGCGAGGCGGCGCACCTCCTGGACCGTAGTGAGAGAACGGTGCTCGTCCAAGCTCGATATTGGGTCGTCGATCACAGCAATTTTGTTGCTAGCGGCTGGATCTTGATCAAGAGTCGTCAAGAAAAGCGCAAGAGCTAGAGCGCCCCGATCTCCCGCGCTGAGTGTAGTGCGAAAAGATGGTAGACCAACAATCGGGGCGCCGCCTACTGGAACAGGCGTGTCGTTGACAATGACATCGTACGTACACGTCGAGCCAGCGCGCGTATTGACCGATGTCACCCTGGCAAGTCGAATGCCAGCGTTGAACCTGTCCAAATAGCGATTGATCGCTATTTCAAAGCCTGGGAATATCCCTACTCTGTACTGATCAAGCGCAACCCTTGCTTGGTCCCGCAGCCGCTCAGTATTGGTTTTTGCTGCTTTCTCCGCCAAATACCGATCACAAAGGGCCGCCGTTTGAGGCGCATGCCGTGCTTTGACAGCCCTAAGTCTGATAAGGGTGTCCCTGAGAACAGTCACATCAGCGGCCGCCGCCTCTCGCTTGACCTGATTGATGGCTACGTTCACGTCTTGAAGCTGGCCACTGAGGGCCGCTACGAGCTCCCTGCGTACGCGGAAAGCGGTTATCGCGGTACTAGCTTGTTCTGATACCGCCATCCTCTCCAATGGAGCCCGCTCCTTCTCCCGTAGCAATGCAAGCAAAGACTCCCGCGCATCATGCCACTCCCTCGCGAGGGACTCCGTGTCGATTTGAGCATCGGGGACATTGCAAAAGCGTGACCAGAATTGTCGTCGCTCACCCACCACGCGAACCGCCCGCTCAAAAGTCGCAGTCGCTTCCCCACTGTGATCGCGGTTGACTGAAGCGATAGTCTCGGCGATTCTTTGCTTAAGCCCCGAATACGCCTCGCTAAAGTATGCCCGGTAGTGTGCAATGACAGGCGAATCAACTAGGTCCTGAGCGCAGAAAGGGCAAGTTCCACGGATTTCTTCTGCCCGGCCCCCAGGCAAACGTCGCATACCGTCTGCGACCCAAGTCTCGGCGGCTGGTCCAATTCCAGCCAAATGAGCCTGCACACGTGCGGCGGCGGCGATGTCAAGGGCTGGCAAGTCCTGTTGAAGTGACTGTTCGATTCCGGCAAGATCAAGATCTGGGAGGTTTAGTGCGTCAAAAGCCGGTGTGTTGCGAATAGGGTCCTGTTCACGAGATGCTGCAAGGGCACGTTCAGCTGCTTGGATCTTTGCGTCAATCTCTGGGTCAGGCGGAAGCACGCAAAAACCATCTACTGAATAAGGACCTCTGGCTACTGCCGGTATCGCTTCTGCCCTAACCCTTATTGAAACGTTATGGTTCTCGATCTGTGCCACGTATTGTTGAAGCTGATGGTTCAGGTCCACGCCACGAGCTCCAAGAATTAGTTCGTGAAGATTTTGTCGGTGGTCAGATCCAACTGACAGGCCAGAGTATACGTTTCTGTCGATGAAGTAGTCGTCGAAGACCACCAAATTGGGGAGTGTCCGATTCCAACCGTTATTCAGAAACATCGCATCTGGTGGCCCGCCAGCACAATCCAGAATGATATGCGGAGGGTTCTGAGCGGACAATCGCCGCCTCTCAGCGATCAGAACTGGGTCCCCTGTCGCCAAGGATCGAAAAATTGCGGCTAGGGTAGTTTTTCCACGACTGTTTTCAGCGTAGATGAGAGTCAGGCGCGAAAATGGGACGTTCGCGCATGCGTCAACCGTATCGAACTGGCCTGTATTACGCAGCAGGAGAATCCGATTTATCATTTTCCCAGCTACGTTGCCCAAGATTCTAAATGCTCTGAGCAACGGCGTTGCAGTTTGCAAGTCAGCCCAATGGAATATTGGACCCTATGACTATTATATTCAACGGGTAACGTCCACACCTGTATACACTCGATATCATGCAAAAGCAACGGGACAAAGGCAGGGGTAAGAACGTTGGCCTTAGGAATGAAGGAGGCTGCCTCCCAAATCCCTCCTCCAGGTTCGGCAAGATCGGTGGTATCCTCTCCACCCTTGCGCACAATCCGCAGCACGGGCCGACTGGTGACCGTATCAGCGGGCAGACTGCCGCCTTTGTAGTTTGCGGCTTTTTCTTCGCATGATATTAAATAATACTGATATATGGATTATCCTAAGTTGAATAACCGGCCGGGACTCGCCCCGACTGAAAGTCCGCAAATCCCGATGGCGGGCGAGCGTTTCGCTCTTCTCGCAGTGACCCGCAAGAGGGTTTTAGTGGGGCCCGGGCTTGCCCCGCAAGCGGATGCGGGCGAGCCGGGCATTTGCATCTCTCCCAAGAGCGTGCTAGGGTCTAAGAATGAAGAGCCACAAGGTGCATGAGTACACCGCCTTTCTCGAATCGAACGAACACGGCGGATATACCGTGGTCGTACCCGCGCTGCCCGGACTGGTGACGGAGGGTAAAAGCCTGGAACACGCCCGCCGAATGGCCAAGGATGCCATCCGGTGCTACCTTGAAGGGTTGAAGAAGGCTGATGAATCCATCCCCGTGGAGGGAGAGACCGCGCAGCTTAGGCTGACCATGCTGGCGTAATGCCGAAACTTCCTCGTGTCACTGCAAGAAAAGTTCTGAGAGCTCTCTTGAAAGCCGGGTTTTATATTCATTATAAGACCGGAAGCCACATCAATCTTCGGCATCACACCAAGCTCTATCTCCACGTGGTCATCCCCTCGCATGGCGGAGACTTGGCTCCCAAAACCATCAAGTCGATCATCGCTCAGGCCGAATTGACTGTGGAAGAATTCGTCAGTTCAATCCTCTAGTTTCAGGTGCCAATCATTTGCCTGTGATACCGCAGCCTGTGGAAATGTTCCGTTTTTTGCGTGGGAAAGTATGGACGGTTCGCATCGCCTACCGGATCGGGAGCATTAACGCGCGCAAATTGGCCGCGACTTTTGCCAGCGGAACCTTAATTCTCCGGATGGGCTGAATTTTCCGGCAGCGCCCAGGCATATAGAACGCTGTCCACCGCGGTCAGAATATATTGCCGGCCATCCAGCTCGTACGTCATCGGACAGCCCGTCAATCGGCCGCCGGCGTACAGGTGCCAGAGCGATTTTCCTGTGGCGGGATCGAGCGCAATCAAGTCGCCGGAATCATCACCGGTAATCAGCAGGTGGCCCGCCGTGGTCAGGATGCCGGCGCCGTTGCTCAAGCTCCCTTGCCCCGTGCCGACCGGCCGGTCACGCTGCCAGCGAATTTTCCCGGTTTGGAAATCGATGGCCACCAGCATGTCCTCGGCCCAGAGAGGACTATCCATGCCGCCCTGATGGTCGGACGCGCTGGCCTCATCCTTTTCATCTCGCGTGAGGTAGGTCACCAGGAAACTGTGGTGGGCATTCACATAGAAGAGGCCGGTATCGGGATCGAAACTTGGCGCCCACCAGTTTGTTCCCGAACCCTCGAACAATGCGCCTTCCGGCCGCGGCTCCTTTTCCGGTTTCGGAATGGGCTCCCCACGCTGGTTGAGCCGCGCGGTCCAATTCTCCGGGCCATAGGGCGCGCTCAAAAGACTTTCACCCGTCGCGCGATCGAGCAGGAAGAAATAACCATTGCGGCTTGCCTGGGCCAGAAGTTTGCGCGGACGTCCGTGGAAATCGGCATCGAATATTACCGGCGTCTCGTTCGCGTCTCTGTCTTGCGTGTCGTGCGGTGAAGCCTGGAAGTACCAGGCCATCTTGCCCGTATCCGCATTGAGTGCGACGATCGAACAGGTGTAAAGATTTGCTCCCGGGCGAACCGCCCCAGCCAATACCGGATGTGGATTGCCCGTGCCCCAATAGATAAGGTTCAACTCGGGATCATACGTGCCGGGCATCCACGTGGTGCCTCCGCCATGCGCCATGATTTCCTTGTTCGGCCACGTTTCGGACCCCGGCGCTCCCGGTTTGGGAAGCGCGTCCCAATGCCAGAGGAGTTTGCCGTCTTCCGGACTTCGAGCGTCCAGGAAACCAGCGATGTCGGTCTGGTCGTTGGACATTCCCACAATCAGTTTGTCCTTAATCACCAGCGGCGCCACGCTGATGTAATACCCGAACTTCACATCCGCGACTTCAATCTCCCAAATCTTTTTGCCGTCACGGGCATTCAAGCAAATCATATGGGCGTCGGGTGTGCCGAAATATAACCGGTCGTGATACATCGCCACGCCGCGCTGGCCGATGTAATTCCCTTCTGACTGGCGCTGGAATTGCCAAATCTGCCTTCCCGTTCGCGCATCAACCGCCCAAACGTGATTGGGAACGGTGAAGTAAAGAATTCCATTCACCTCGAGCGGGGTTGACTTCATCGCTTGCTGGTGGGTCTGGAAAGCCCAGTCCAGCGTGATCGAATGAATGTTCCCTTGATTGATTTGGGAGAGCGTACTGAAACGTCTTCCGGTGTAATCGCCATTGTGCGATGGCCACGCGTCCGTGGGCGGTTTGAGTAATGCGGCCGGATCGAGGCTCTGGGCATGGAGAGAAGTGACGCACAATAAGAAGGCAAGAATTGATTTGGTCACTTCAAAGTCTCCAGGTAAGAGAGCATGTCGTGCATCTCGGAATCTGTGAATTGAGAGAGCAACTTGCGATGAGCAAGCAGAGGATCTTTCACTTCCACTTTCACATTGTCGAGCGGCCAGGAGCGGTACCAGCCATCGCTGTCTTCGAGGGCTATTTCATAGTTCGTCTGGAGTCGAATCTTGCCGGCGTAATGTTTCCCAGAGGAGTCTGTGACTGTGGCCGTCAGGTAAGGTTCGGTGGGATACAAAAAGCGTGTTTGCAAATCCACGGCCGGATATTTTTGCGCGATTCCCGCCAGGTCTCCAGTTGCCGAATGACACGCCGAGCATCCTCCCGCCCCATTGAAAAAAGCTTTGCCCGCCGCCGCATTGCCCACCAACAATTTCGCCGCTGAATAATCCGCGCCTGGTCGTGGCGCCGAACGCCCATCGGATACGGCGACTCGATAGCGAAGAAAGGCCGCGACGTCGCTTATTTGATCCGAGGTGAGCTGAATCGGAGGCATCCCCTTTTCCGGCCGGCCCTCGCGGACGACTTGCCCAACGAGGTTTCCGTTTTCATCGTGCCGGACCACCGTGCTGCGCAAGAGATTGGGCCCCGCAGCGCCGCCATTCGCCTCCGGCCCGTGACAAAACGCGCAGCTCTTTAGAAACTGGCTCCGTCCGCGTTCCGACTCCGGAGTTGGACGGCGTAGCGCGGCTCCGCGACGCTGGCCTTCCGTCACATCGCCTTGCGCCGCCCTCGTGGCATCAATCTGCCAAAGGCTTGCAGCAACGAGTAGCGATAAGCCGACCATGCAGTGACTGCGTGCAAGTGAAAACAGATTCATACTGACGCTGAATTTCCCCACCGGTGAGATTTCGTAAATCCGCGAATGTTATGGTGGGTCGACATCCCGGAACAATCTAATTTATATCCTAATTGGGAGTCCTGAGCATAGTCCATGATGATCAGAGTGAATCCCGATGGCGCTTTTGCAAAGCTGATGGTACCTCCGGTGATGCAAGATTCAACTTTTCGACAAGGGTTCGCTCGTCATTCCCGCTCAAAAAAAACCGACTCACAGATAACGCTTTGGCGTTTTGGGCGTCTAATGGGATAAGGCGTCGCAACTGGGATTTGCGGGCAGTCGTGAAAAATTGGGTTGGCTGGACCATACGCAGTGGCGGGGATGAAAAATGATGAAACTTTTAACACGCCAAGCCCGTATTACATTTTAGAAATTGGGGTTTCATTCAAGAGGTGATTTATGAAGCTGAAATTGGAAAAGGAACCGATCATCGACAATCTGAGGAATCATCCGTCCGAGATGGTGGAAAAACTGCGCGGACTCTTGGTGACCGGTGCGCCGGCAATCCCCGATCCGCATCGCAGGAATTTTTATGAGGTCGAAAATTGCTCCAAAGTCTATTACATCCACTTGTCTCCCCTGAATGGAAAGGTCATGCTCCTGGCCACATGGGACAAGAAAGCTTCCGAGGAGACTACCTCCGAAAACATCTCGCCTGAAGTGCTCGCCTGTTGCGGGAACTGCTGAGGATCAATCTCACCAGCGTTGACGTCGTTACTTGTGAGTGCGCTCAGAATCGTCTGGCCGCGCTCGGATTGTGATGACCGCTTTGGATTTTGTTCCGAGCGCGGAATTCAATTCCGTCGATGCAAAATTAAATCGATAGGCCTGCTGAAACAATTCCGGAAGTCTGCTCTCTTCATGCGGCTATAATGGCTGCGTGACTCAAAATGCCGTCCTCGCGCGATCCTGAACTTCTTGCCGCACTGCACGACGAACTTGAAAGTTTCATCCGCTCCCTCGCCCATCCCATCGTGTTGGAGGACGAGGTCGAGCTCTTCGACCTGACGGCAGCTCGCTGGAAGCTGACTATAGAATTCAACAAACTACTTTTCGAGGCGTGGAACGAATCGCGTTCGATCGCGAGGCGCCTGGAAACAGTTGCCTATCGCGACCGCGGTTGTATCGGCGTTTTTGCGCGCAAACCCGGCGGCCGGGAAACGGGCACGCTGGAGTTTCGCGAACTCGCTCAGCCGGCGAAATCAAACCGCACGCGCGCGGCCGATCGCTCCCGATTTAAGGCCGAATTGCTTGCCATGCTCGAGCGGCAGTACCACGGCTTCCGCTTCGAGCACGTCAGCAACCGATCGGATCTGGAACACTCTTTTTCCAGTTGGTACACGCGTGGCCTGGCACGCCGGGGAAGTTCCGGCTGGGCGTTTCTCGGCTCCGCTGAGGACGAGTCGCAGGGCGCCGCGGACGCAGCTCTCGCGCACGGCTTGATCTGGGTGGACTGGCTGCGCGCCCACTTGGATCGTGTGACTGTGGCCGGCCTCAAATTGTTTCTGCCATCTTCCGCCGTCCGCCTCACAGCGCACAGAGCTTCATGTCTTAATCATCGTGCTATCCAAGTTGAAATTTTGGAATGGCCTTCCGGTCAGGGGCGCGCTAATCAAATTGACCTTAAAGATTTTGGCAATATTGAGACACGCCTTGCGCCGCGCCGCCGTGGGGAGATACTCGTCGAAGCGCATCGGCCGTTGCTTCGTGAAACTTTGGCCGACTTATTGGATCAGACGGAACTTGTTCCCGATCCCACTGGAAACTTCACCTCCTTGCGTGTGCGAGGGTTGGAAGTTGCCTGCGTCGAAGGCCAAATTTCCCCGCGGGTTTATTTCGGGCTGGAGGGGAGTTGCCAAAAGCTTAGCGAAGACAATTGCGCCGACTTTCGTGACTTCGTCCGGCGAGTTTGCGAATTGCGCGCCGCCCGCAGCAGAAACAAATTTCACAACTACTACCGCCTGCAGTCAGAACGGTGGCTTGAAAGTCTTCTCCTGCGGGACATTACAAAAGTGGATGCTGACCTTGTGGCTGAGCGTGTCTATCCGCAGGTGCCGGCTGTCTCCGCGATGGACCGTGGGGTCATTGACATTTTGGCGATGACACGACGCAGACGTTTGGCGGTGGTCGAGCTGAAGGTTCAGGAGGCGATCAATTTACCGGTGCAGGGGCTGGACTATTGGCTGCGCGTCAAGTCGCTTCTGGAGCGCGGCCAGTTTCAGGAGTACGGTTATTTTCACGACCTCGAACTCTCTCCTGAACCTCCGCTCCTTTACCTGGTTTGTCCTGCATTCCGGTTTCATTCCACCACCGAGTCGGTGCTTCGTTACTTTGATCCCGCCATCAAGATAATTCAAGTGGGGTTGAACGATCAGTGGCGCGAGGGCCCGAAGGTTCTTTTCCGGCGGGCCCTGCAATCAACGCAATGAGCTTGCCCTCAAAGCAAAACTAACCGCGAGATCGCAGCCAGAAAACGGACTTCGGTTCGTCCTTTCAAAACGCCTTCTCAGAATCCAACAGCAAAGTCACCGGCCCATCGTTTACCGACTCCACTTCCATCATGGCTTGAAAGCGGCCTTCGCTGACTTTCACGTCATGGCCACGCAATAGGTCACACATTGAACTTAGGAAGGCTTCATAGAGTGGGCGCGCATTTTCAGGCTGTGCTGCGCGGGAATAACTGGGGCGCCGGCCTTTGCGACAGTCCCCGTAGAGAGTGAATTGCGACACCACCAAAATGCCGCCGCCGGTATCCAGAATCGACCGGTCCATTCTACCGAGGTCATTGTCGAAAATGCGAAGGCCAATAATCTTTTCCGCCAGAGATCGTCCGAGTTCCGCAGTGTCGCCGGTGGAGAACCCGACCAACACTAAAAGCCCGCGATCAATGCTGCCGATCACCTGACCTTCCACGCGAACTTGGGCACGACTTACTCTTTGAACTACGGCACGCATACTCCATGGCATCTTAGCGCAAGGGCAGGGTGAAAAATGAGGCAAAAAGGGACAAAAAAGGCGCCTGAATTTTTTCGCCCGAAATTTCGCTGAACAAGCGCTCTATTTAGTTATAGATAAAATATAGTGTCAGACGTATGTACCCTACGCAAGGCAAGAGGTGACGAAAAATAAGCATCTGATGGTCACCTCCCAATCATCGAATTGGAGTGAAGAAATTTATCCCAAAGAAAGAATCTGCCATGGTTGTCCTTGCTCGGATCAAGAAAGAAATGCTGAAGCCGATTTTAGTTAAGTCTGTGAGGGAAAGATTCGAGCTCTAGTTTATGTAATTTCCGCCTTAATTTGACATGGTCTAATAGCTGGCCTGCCCTAAAATCCCAAAAGTGCTAATATTACCCGCGACGTTATGACCACCCGCGGCTCTATTTCTCCCAACCACCGTTCGGTCCGCAAATATTACGAGACTCTCGAAGCGTTGAAAAAACAAAATGTCGATAATGAAATGAGCGTCCGGTCAGCCTTTGAGTTTCTTCTTCAAGAAACCGCGAAGCTAAAGGGTTGGACGCTAGTTCCCGAACTCTCCGAAAAATCCGGTGGCAGCCTGATGCGTCCGGATGGCACCTTGCGCGACGCCAACAGCCTGCCGCGCGGCTACTGGGAAGCCAAGGACACCAAGGATGACCTGAACACGGAAATCCGTCGCAAAATTGCCCGAGGCTACCGCCTTTCCAACATCATATTTGAAGACACTCAGACAGGCGTCCTCTACCAAAACAAGCAGGAGGTCCTGCGTGTTCCCTTGGGCGATCCCAAGGAGCTTGCCAGGCTGCTAAACCAGTTCTATGGGTACGCCGAGCCGGACATCGAAGGCTTTGAGGAGGCGGTGGAGGAATTCCAGGAGCGCGTGCCCGAATTAGCACGAGGCCTGGCGGAAAAGATTCGCGAGGCGCACAAGGATAATCCCCGCTTCATTGAGGCTTTCGCCCAATTCTTCACCCTCTGCCAGACCGCCTTGAATCCCAACATTCGCCAGGAAGCAGTGGATGAAATGCTGGTGCAGCACCTTCTCACCGAGCGGCTGATCCGCACCATCTTTGATAACCCGGAATTCACCAAGCGCAACGCCATCGCCCAGGAAGTGGAGCGCGTGATTGACGCGCTGGTGAGCCAGAGCTTCAGCAAGCAGGAGTATTTGAAGAAGCTGGACCGCTTCTATCTCGCCATTGAGTCGGCGGCCCGCCTCCTCATCGACTTCAGCGACAAACAACATTTCCTGAACAGCGTTTATGAGCGGTTCTTCCAGGGCTACTCCGTGAAGGTGGCGGATACTCACGGCATTGTTTACACGCCTCAACCGATTGTGGACTTTATGTGCGCCAGCGTCGCCGAAGTGCTGGAAAAGGAATTTGGAAAGAGCTTGTCGAGTTCCGACGTTTATATCATTGACCCATGCACCGGCACGGGCAACTTCATCGTCAACCTGCTGCGCCGCATTTCCAAGCGCGACTTGCCGCGTGTGTACCGCGAGCAACTGTTTGCCAATGAAGTGATGCTGCTGCCCTATTACATCGCCGCGCTGAATATCGAACACGCCTTTTACGAAATTACAGGCACGTATGAGCCATTCGAGGGTTTATGCTTTGTCGATTCGCTCGACCTTGCCGAAGGCACCCAGCACAAGCTCGGCTTTATGAATGAAGCCAACGCGCAACGGGTCGAACGCCAGCGCCGCACACCGATTACTGTGGTGATTGGCAATCCGCCCTACAACATGAACCAGCAGAACGAAAACGACAACAATAAGAACCGGAAATATGAAGTGATCGATAAGCGCGTGTCGGAAACCTACGCCAAAGCGTCCAAGGCCAGCAACAAGAATGCGCTATCTGACCCTTACGTGAAATTCTTCCGGTGGGCGACAGACCGGCTGCAAGGACGGGACGGCATCGTGGCGTTTGTTTCCAATAATAGCTTCGTGGACCAATACGCATTCGACGGAATGAGGAAATACTTGCTCCAGGACTTCACCGAGGTTTACCACGTTGACTTGCACGGAAACGTGCGCCGCAATCCCAAGCTGAGCGGGACCACGCACAACGTATTTGGGATTCAAGTCGGCGTGGGGATCACGTTGGCTATCCGCAAGAGCCCCGTAGCGCCGGCCTTTAGGCCGGCGGATGTTGATTCTGTTGTGCCCCAGGGTGCCGACCTGAAGGTCGGCGCTACAAAAGCAGTGAATAATGTGGGACTGGGATATTACCGCGTGCCCGAGGGCTGGCGGAAAGGAGAAAAGCTGAACTGGCTGGCCAAACGCAAGAACGTAAGCTCCGTGAAATGGACCAACCCCAAGTCGGCCCCTGACAATTCATGGATCGAAAATGAACACGCGGACGAATTTCAAAGCTTTATGGCGCTCGCCAGCAAGGCAGCAAAAGTCCTAAAACCTGCCTCGGTTGAAACAGTATTCAAGACGTATTCGGCAGGCGTAAAGACCAATAGGGATGAAGTCGTCTACGATTTTCAGCGCGAGGCTCTGGTGGAACGGGTCAAGAAATTCATCGAAGATTACAACGGCGAAGTGGACAGATATAAGCGATCTGGGAACAAGGCTTCGGTGGACGAATTTGTGCGTTACGAAAGGATAAAATGGAGCCGAGATCTGAAGCTTGATTTGAAGCGGCATAATTTTGCATCCTTCGATGATTCCAAAGTACGGCTGTCGCTTTACAGGGCTTTCTGCAGACGTTGGCTTTTCTTCGATAGAATTTTGAATGAAGAGGTCTACTGGACCCCTCACATTTTCCCATCTGCGATTGTTGAAAATGAGAATCGCCTAATATGCTGCACTATCGATTCACAAATGCCCTTCTCCGCCCTCTTGACAGATGTCATCCCGAGCCATGCCCCCGGAGGGCGGCCCGGCCAATGCTTCCCGTTCTACGTCTACGATGAAGACGGTACGAACCGCCGCGAGAATGTAACGGACTGGGCGTTGGAACATTTTCAGGGGCACTACGGCGATAAGAAAATCAGCAAGTGGGACATTTTCTATTACGTTTACGGCGTCCTCCATCACCCCGCTTATCGCGAGAAATTTGGCGAGAACTTGAAGCGCGAACTGCCTCGAATCCCCCTTGTAGGGGGTAGCACGGGCGTCCCGCCCGTGGCTAGACACGGCCAGGATGGCCGTGCTACGTCTGCCTTCTGGGCCTCTGCCAAAGCCGGGAAAGAACTGGCCGACCTCCACATCGGCTACGAATCACTCAAGCCGTACCCGCTGAAATTCATGGAAAACCGCGACGTGCCCCTTTCCTATCGCGTCGAGGACAAGATGCGAATATCCAAAGATCGCAAATCCCTCAAGGTGAATGACTCGCTCACCCTTGGAGGCATTCCGCCCGAAGCCTTTGAATATCGCCTAGGCAATCGCAGCGCCCTCGAATGGGTGATTGACCAATACCAGGTGACAGAGGACAAGCACAGCGGCATCCGCTCTGACCCGAATCGCCCCGACGATCCAGAATACATCGTGCGTCTGGTCGGCCAGGTGATCCGCGTCAGCCTCGAAACTGTCAGGATTGTAAATTCTTTACCCGCGTTGTAGGGGCGCATGTTTCTTTTAACCTGCCGTGCGCGGGGCGTGGGCATCTGGCCTCGTCTTCCTACGGGAAAAATATCGTGCCCCACAACTGCCGGCGCATCCTCCGCGCTTATCCTCACAAGCATCACATCCATCTTTGGATGTCCAAAATACTGTTTTTTTATTTGACAATAATTTATACATTTGTTATAAATAATTCATGTCTGATTGGGTCTATCGAGAAACGCTCCGGAAGGCACAGGAAGACTTCGCTGGCCTGATTGCCAAGAGAACAGATATCGACGAACAGTTGGTCAAGCTCTCGAAGACAATCGCTTCTCTTCAAAGTTTGTTGAGGGGGGATAAAACTAGGGCTGAGATGGCGCTGAAGTTTTCTGACGCCTGCCGTTATGTGTTGCGCGGGTCTCGGGCACCAAAGACTCCAAAAGAAATTCGGGACGATCTTGTTGCGATTGGCTTTCCAGTCGAGGAGTATCAAAACGTTTTGGCCTGCGTTCACACGACGATGAAGAGACTTGTTGAAAATGATGAAGTTAAGTCCGTGAAGGTGGGGGGAAAGAGCGCCTACAGTGCCACGGCCAATTTAAGATCTGTGGTCGGGCTTGACCTTTATTGGTAGCAGGGCAAAGCCCCGCCGCCAGCTAGGACTGACGACGGGGCCAAATCAGCACGCGGGGTAAGCCGCAATGCCGACCTCAAGATCATTATCGGCTTGCTTCCGCTGAAAGGCAAGCCGATGACATGCCTAAACTGCAACACCCGCCGCAAGAATCTCGGTAAGTGTCAAAACGGCCTGCGACGCCATCGCCCCCGCGCGTGCGCCAAGACCTTTACTGAAGATCACTCCATTCCCCTCATCAACGAATACTTACCAGAATCTCTTTCAAGGAGGAGACAATGTTTGATTTTCCAACAACCGGTCTCGACCAATTGAATGATCTGATTGAAGAATTGCAGTCGGCCTTCAGTGAACTCTCCGGCAAGATCTGCGAAGTCCATTTTAATCCCTCCAAGGCGGAAGAAGTTCAAGCAGCCATCGATCAGACGGAAGCAGCCGTGGACGAAAGGCTCTCCGACTTTCCAGACAATCCTTTGGTCGAACAACTCGCGACTGGAATCAAGGAGAAATTCAAAGCAGAAATTCTAAAACGCGCCAATAAAGCGGGACAATGCCTGGCCACTGGCGGAATTCCGTTCGATCCACGGAACAACTGGCCGGTGCTCTAGCACTTGCTTCACCAAGGCGCTGAAGCCTGGACCGCCAAAAGAATGGGAGGACCACTTAACTCCATGCTCGACGACAACTACGGAACAATCTACGCTGCCATCCAGCAAAAAGTCCCGATCATCGCCACTTACAATGGCCTCCGACGTGTGCTGTGCCCCCACGCCCTGGGCTCCAAGCGAGGCCGCTCCCAGGCTCTTTTTTTTCAAATCGCCGGGGGGAGTAGCAGGGGACTGGGGGGCGGTGGGAACTGGCGATGCATGGCCCTCGACAAACTTGCCGACGTGGATTTCTATCCCTGCGAGTGGTATTCAGGCGGCGGCCATTCTACCCGGCATACTTGACTGGATGAGGTTGTCGCCGAAGTCGGGTACTTCGGCGCTTAATCCAGCTTTCGGGACCGTCTCGCGCGGTATCGGCGCTCGACCGTGCCCCGCGTGGCGGGAACAGCATCTATTAGATTTTCAGATGGTGGGCAGTCATAAACCGCAAGCACAACCGATGTCATCTCCGGAGGGAATCGATGGGCCTTGTCAAAAAAAGAGTTACTCCGAAACAGCTTTTAGCGGTTCGGAGGAATGGACACAAGTCGCGGGGTCCTCGCACCGAGTTCGGCAAGCGTCATTCCAGCTTGAATGCTCTCAAGGATGGCGCCTACGCTCAAGTATCATTGGCCCACATGCAGGCCCTCGGCGAGGATCCCGCCGACTTCACGAAACACCTCACCTCCTTGCGCCGGGCATTCGACCCGCAGGACGGGGTCGAGGAGGTGCTGGTCGCAGGCATCGCGCAACTTTATTGGAGGCTGTTCAGGCTCCATCGTGGCGAGGCCGGTTTTCTCGCCTCCCGCAGGCGAAATCTCCAGGCCGAGCGCGAATGGGGAACACATCTCGCAAGGCGAGCCCACGCGAACACCTTCCAGGACTGCGCCACCGCAGTTAGGGGCCTCGTGAATTCACCTGATTGCCCGGCCAAATTCCGACACATCTTAAGCACTTTGGACACCGTGCGAAGCAATCATTTGTTGAATGGATTCAACGGGAATGATTCTCGAACATTTGACCTCATTTTTGGGGTCGATGCCTCGTGCCTGGGAATAAACCTCGTGCGCGCCTACGAAACGTGCCGGTGCGATTTTGAGAAGCAGCCCCAGCACACACAAGAATACAGAAGGGAGTATTTTCTGAAGGCGCTCAATGAGGAAATTGAGTACTTCGAAAGAGAATTCGAAGTGTATTTGCAGCGGGAAGTGCAAGTGCCTGGCGAATTGAGCGACGCGCAACTGCTTCCCCCCACCGAGGACCTCGATCGGATTATCCGTTACGAGTCACACCTGGAAAGGCTGATAGAACATAAGAAGCAACAACTGTATGAACGGCGCAGCAGGAAGGCGACGGTAATCCTTGCAAGTCCCATTGAGGTGTCGACAAGAGTTGATGATGCCCATTAGAAACAGATGGAACAAAACGCAATTCCCCTTCCAGAGGGTACGAACGCCAACTCCGGATGCTCTGGGGATGAGAGGCAACCCGGCCCCTGGCAGGTTTTGCCAGAGCCAAGATAAGGTCATAAGTGTCTCTGGCGAGACTGTTTTTGCAAAACGAACCAATTATCTTCATGAAAACAAGGGGTCGTAGAGTCCGGATCATGATCCCAAGGTCCTGCCAAACAAGGAGGTTTTCAAATGCCGTCGCTGCTGCCAGATTTGGGTAGTGCCCTAATTTCAAAAATCACTTCTGAATCGCGGCACTCAACGTGCTACGAATCCATTCTGAAACGGTCTGTTTTTGGTGCTTTGCTGCCGCTGTGATGGCCTTCAAATCCTCACCGTTGAAACGGACTGGCACTATCCGACCTTTGGCCTGTCCCTTCGGCAAATTTGGCCTTCCAACCCTTCTAGGTTTCTTGTTCTGGCTCAAGGCTTCTAGACTCCCGTACGATGGCCGCTCTTATAGCGTCATGGGCCGATTTAATAGGATGAATGTACAAGACAGTAAACGTGGCGTTGGGGTTTCTCAGGATCGCCCGTATCGTGTGCCCGCGCGTAAATCCTAGAGGCTTCGGGATGGCCTTTAAGTTCAAACGCTTCAACAATTCCCTTCCAAACCGTTTTACGTTGAAAGATCTCTTTCACTGAAACGCTTTCAAGCGGAATAATGGCCCTATCAGACCCGGATAATACAGGATGAACTAGAAAGGAGGGCGATCCTCCCATTCAAATCTAAGAAGTCTCGCCGGGCTGGAAGCAGAAAGGGAAATCTCAAGCGGATGATCGGGGGTAAGGGCAGGAAAGGCTTGCCCCCAACCTGTCCAGATGGTTTTTAAGTCCGCTTTTCCACTTGAATCATTCCACCTTCCTCCCTCCATGCAACGCTGTGAGCATCGGACAGACATAGACCACCCAGTTATGTCGGCGTCAAAAAACAACCGAACAGATAGAGAGTCGATTCGACGATTGGTGCTAATTGTTATGGTATTACCGTCTTGATTTGCTGTAAGTTTGATCGGCCCTGAATTCGTCCCGTATACATTCACTTGACCGGCGGTTATGCCGCCCTGTTGACCAATGGAAGCTACTCCGCCAGGTTGCACGGTCACTGAACCTGTTAGAATACTGTTCGTGCCTGCCGGATTTGGAGTCTCAGGTCGCGGCTCAGGCTTAAGTGGAATTGCGGACTTTACCGGATTAGGTTTCTTAGATTCTGGAGTTGCAGCCTGTCGCTCTGGAACTTGCAGAGGAGGAGCTGGGGCGGGCGATATAGTCGGTTTTGGAATTAATACGACGTTGACCGGAGAATGGTCCCTACGGTACTGAGAACGTATTTGAAAACCAAATAAGTTGAAATAGATGATTCCTAACACACACAGCGTGCCAACTCGTGCGCGAACGCCCCAGCGACTCGCCTTCTCCCATCTCCAAAATCCATAGGCTAACAGGATGAAGGCGACGAGGAGAATAATTGCCCCAAGGTAGAGGTTTACAGTAATTCCTATCATTGGGATCCCCATCCCGAGTAAAGCAAGAAAGAAACCAAGGATAAGAGAGGGTGGGACGAACCGGGTTTTATTTGGATGATCTTTTGTCTCCATTCCAACAATATTCCCACCGTGGGGGTGGCCTGTCTATGATTTTCTGTAATACAGGTTTGGCTCGGAAAACCTCGCTCGGAGCCCAAGTTAGGGCACTACTCAGACTTGCTCCTCTTGCCAACGCACAGCCTGCTTATGCTATGCTTCACAGGTTTGAAGTCTCCAGCCCGATCTGGGCATTTGCGGAGTCATTCAATTTCGAGGTGGTTCATGCCCACGCCCACAAGCCAGGGTCCCGTCCGGCGAAGCCGCCGCGTTCAAGTTCGAATTCCGATTACGCTAACGGGAACACTTGCCGACGGCAAGACTTTCAACGAAGAGACCTTCGTGGTCACGGTCAGCAAATTCGGGGGCAAAATCAAGACGGCGCAACCCTTGACGGCCGGCTCGCGGGTTAAGATCCAACCCAAAGGCAAGAAGGAATCGGACCTGGTTCGAGTGGCCTGGGTGGGACACGCTGGCACATCGCGCGCGGGCGAGATTGGGATTGAGTACACCAAGCTTTCAAACATCCTGGGCGTAACTTTTCCAGAGTGATGCCGAACTCGCGGTCCGGCCGCCTGGCTCATGGGGCCGTGATAGAATCGTATCGAACTGAACGCCCAACGCAGGGCACCCTGCGAATGAAGTCTGCCGTTCCATCCCAAACTGAAGGCTGGTTTGATCGAATGACCGATCGGGGATAACCGTGGAAACGTCGAAGCGCCGCAGTTCCAGAGTCCAAGTCGCATTTCCGATTCGCGTGCGCGGCATGTCCAAGGAACATAAATTTTTCGACGAGAAAACGCAGACAATTTTCGTTGGGAAATACGGCTTCATGACCCGACTCCAAAGTCTGGTGGACCTGGAAGCAGAAATCCACGTAGTCAACCTCAAGAACGACGTCCCCGGCACTTTCCGCGTGGTGTGGGTCAACACCCGAATTCAAGATGGATTTTACCAAGTGGGGGTTGAGACCTACGAAGTGCCCGACGATATTTGGGGCATTTATTTTCCTCCCCCCGAGTCATCGAATGACCTGGGCGAAGGCCAGGCGTGGCTGGTGTGCAGGACTTGCCAACAAAAGCAATTGGGAACGGTCCCCCAAGCCGAACTGGAATATCTGGAGGTGGGCGTGCTCGTCGCCCGCGATTGCGAGCAATGCAAAGCCACCACGACTTGGGAGTACACGATGGCGGAAGCGGGGCCGGATGCGGCGGCGAACCCTTCTTCCGATGTTTCCAAAGCCAAGCTGGAAAAACGCGCTCGCAAGCGGGTGAATCTAAATCTTACCTTGAAAGTAATACGGCAAATGGGTGGAACGGTGGTGGAAGACCTCGCCAGGACCATCGACGTATCGCACGTTGGGGCTTACTTTTTGACATCCCAGATTTACCAGGTGGGCGAAAGGCTGAAAGTGATTCTGCCCTACAAGAAGGACGGCGTCGGCCGGCCGATTGGCGCAAGAGTGATACGAATCGGTCAGCCCAAAGGCACGGCTCAAAATGCGGTAGCCGTACAAATGGATACGGCGCTTTCGTTGCCGGAGCTGGGAGCCAATGAGCCGGCAGGGACGGACGTGACAGCAGTAAAGAAAGTGCAAGTCGAGCTGCGCTCCAAAGGCCGCGTGCCCTTGAAATTGCCCATCAAGGTGACGCGCCAAGTCCACGGTATGCTTCTGGAGGAAGTGGGCGAGACCGTCAATATCTCGCGCACCGGCGCGTATTTCCAAAGCTCCCAGAACTACTCAATAGGAGAAATAGTGCAGGTGGTTCTGCCTTTCAAGAAGGGCGAACAACCCATTCCGGCGCACGCCCGCGTTGTCCGTTTCGACCAGGTTCCCGGCACGTCCACCCGCCGCGTTGCCATTCAAATGGGCGGAGTTTAGAATTAGCCGCGCCCTCCCGGGAAACGTTTTTTCTGATATCATCATGGGCATGCGAAAGCGATGGGCAACACGGCCCGCCGCCGTTCTGGCGGGATCCATCTTCACCATCGGGCTGGCCCTTTTCAGCTTCCTGGGCGCTGCTCGCGCGGAACATCGCGCCCTCCTGTCTTCTCAGGAAAACGCATCCGGCTTTACGCTCGAAGGAAAAATCAGCAAAGTGGAAACGGGCACATTCACCGTTTCGACGGAAGAAAACATCATCTTTCACGTGCGCTACGGCGAGAAGACCGAGATTAAACATCCGGACGGCAGCGCCGCCACTTCCAAAGAGTTTCGCGTAGGCGCCCACGTGAAGGCGGAGGGCGAATTCACCGACAGCGGCGAAATTGACGCCAAGAAAATTGAGATTCAACCGCCGGCGGATTCGAAGCCGCCGGACTCACCCAAGTAAAGCTGATCCCCAAGACTTTCCTACTTCATCGCGCGGGACAAAACCGGCGGACAGCCGTCGATTATTTTTCAAAGAGGGCGAGCGGCTTGCCCATGCCTCTCTTCAAAGCCTGGCGGTAAATGAAGCCCGCAGCAGCGACGTCCCAAAGCGCAATCCCAGACGATTTGAATATAGTAATGTCGTCGTTCGAGGTGCGGCCCGGTCGCGCACCGGCAACGATCTGGCAGAGCTCGAAGGTCGTTTCCCATCCGCGCTGGAGGGCTGCAAATCCCTGGATCAGGTCGCCCGCTTCCACTCTGGCCTGGGCGAGGTCATCCACGATAATGACGGCGGCCCGCTCGAGGGCTGAATCATCCACTTCGCGCCGGTTGGCCATGTTGGCGCCGATGGCGTTCACGTGCGTGCCCAGGCGAAGCCACTCGCCGCGCACCACGGGTTCATTCGAGTTGGTCGCGGTGATCACCACGTCGGCAAAGCGGACGGCGGCTTCCGCGCTCTCCGCGGGCTCAACGTTCAGTTGCAACTTGGCGGACATTTCCCTGCAGAATTCTTCCCGCGATTCCCGGGTGCGGCTGAAGACTTTGGCCGCCGAAAGTTTGCGGACGCGCGCCACGGCCTCGAGTTGAGTGCGCGCCTGACGGCCGGCGCCGATCAGGCCGACGCGGGAAGCGTCCGGGCGGGCGAGAAATTTGGTCGCCACGCCGCTCGCCGCGCCGGTTCGAATCCTACCCAAGTGGTCCGCTTCAATCAGGGCGAGATAGGCGCCGCTTTCTGAATCAAACAGTAGCACCACAAACCTGAAAGCCTCGCGCGACACGGTGTAAATCTTCATCCCCATCAGATTCTCTTCAGGCAGTGATGCCGCCATGTAGTGCAATGAAGAATGAGGAAGCAAAATCCGCTGCCGCGGCCGGTTGGTCGCCTGGCCCTCATGCTGCGCTCGCAAGCTGGACTCCACGCGCTCGAGGGCGCGCTCCATCGGGAAAAGTTCCTGCACGTCGGATTCGGATAGAAATAAAGTCATAGGCGTCGGTTATCTGTCCTTCCGTCCGGAGACCGGACCTTCTTATCTCCACCACCAAAATAGCAAGAGCCCTGTAACCGCGAGTGCGACGCACGCCGCGACATATGGAAATGCGGTGCGAAAGAATGGAATCTTGTAAAGCATCGAAGTTTGTTGCCAGCCATCGTCCGCGGCGTCGAATACGCGACGAGCGACTTCCCAGGCAACTTCGACAAGCAATTTCCGGAAGGCTTCGCCGAACTCGGCCGTAGCCGCCGCTGGAGCGCCGATGTAACCCAGCTTGTTCCCCAGGCGCAACGGATAGTTTTTCCGCAATGCGTCAATCAGAAGGAATCGCATGGGAGGCAATCGGGCGAACGAGGCGTCCACAAGCTCAGGACGGCAGCGCAAAATCAATGACGTCTCCCAGACTCCGCCATGGGCGTCGCCCTCCAGTGCATCCTTTTCAGCGGGCGTCAGGCTCCGGCCCAGGTGCGGTTGGAGCCGGTCAATGAGCTTGCCGCGCAGAATTTTCCAGAGGATAGGCCCGCTCAAGGAAAGCATGCGCACGCCAAAGCGCCGGGTGACGGCCGCGGCCGCCTCTTCCAAGGCCACCACGTGGCGGGGTCCCGCGTGCGCGTTGGTGATCAGGATATAGCGGAACCCGTGGCGCGCCAGCGCCGCGCCGTAATCCAGTGTGGCGTTACGGACGGTGCGCGCCCGCACCAGAAGCGTACCTGCATGATCAAAGGCCGAGGCGCCAATGGGAATCGGCGGGCCGAGCAGAACCGTCCAGCCCGGTTTATTTTCCAGGATTTTCTTGCCCAGCTCTTCGCCCAGGAACTCGGCCTCAAAGACGTCCGTCCCCACCGGCAAGTGGGGTCCGTGTTCTTCCAGCGGACTCACGGTGAAAATGATTACGGTGCGCTCCCGGTCAAGGGCGTCGAGCGCGGCGTGACTGAGCTCGGCCAAGCGATGGAATCCGCCGCCATTGGGGATGACGCCGGGCTTGTCTGCTGCATGTGGATTAGTTTCGGACATGGCGGGTCATCAAACCAAGATTTTTGGCTCAGGGGGGACGCTAATGCGCCAGCCCTAAAGTCTCGGCATAAGAATCGCGGGCCGCATTGAGTTCACGAATCAATGCCTTGCGCATCGGAACCAGTTGGGCGGCCAAGCGGCGCGAACGAAAATCGAGAAGGAGGTAGCGAGTCCGGTGCCATACCAACCACGCAAAGGCCAAAAGTAAAACTCCGGAGACGGGCAGCGAAGGAGCATAATAACCCGTGATCGTCCTGCCCAACCAGTACGAGCAAACCAGGATTTGAAGGGCGTAACAGCCCAGAAGAATGAGTCCGCGGGCTGCCCACCTGGCGGTTTGATTTTGCCCTTCTTTATTCTGAGTCAAGCCGGTGAAATACATGATGAGGGCGGACATAAGGTGATTGAGCAGTCCGTAGGCCGCCAGGGGAAATCCGACCAGGCTCGCCACCCAAAAAACGGCGCGTTGCCATGGAGACTTGAGCCATTCGTCCGCCTGTTCCAATTGAAGGTGCGCCAGGGAACATCGCCGTTGCGACTCTCGACAGACTGCCAGCAAATCCCGCAGCGCGACCAGTTCGCCCGGATGAAGACCGTTTAACTGCTCGACGCACTCACTCACGAACTGGCTGAGGGTAAAGCCTTCCACCTTTTGTTTCCAGTTTGGTTTCGACCGCCAGTTTTCCTCGAGATCGGCGCGCAATATTTCTTCAAGATCGGAGAGAAAAAGCCTGACGTCTTCCGGCTGAAGTCGGAGAACATTTTGCCGGCACGCCTCTTCGGCCGCCGCGGCCAGGGTCCGGGCCTGCTCTGTCAGGTTCCCGCCCCGGGCCAGGTATTCTCTGGGAATCAGGGGCGCATCAAGGTAGATCAACATCTCGGTGGAGTAGAGTTGGGCGACAGGAAGAAACACATGCACGGGAAAAACTTCGAGCCAAAGCTCACCGGAACTTCGAGATTCCGCCTGCATCGCGATAGCCGCGGGATGGAAAAATGCCTGCACAGCCACGCCGGGCTCCCCCGCTTGGTCGGCCGCAAAAACGAGAAGGGTCTGCCCGTTTCGCAAGACAGCGTGCGCCCGCTCGATGGCGCCAGGGAAACCCTCACCCTCAATTTCAAAAGGGATCATCCCGAGAAATCGGGCGAGAATTCCACGCAGTATGCCACGCAGAAATCGCCGGTCCAACAGGCATGTTACTTCTCGATCGAAAGCTGCCACCATAAGAACGGCGTCAATAAAACTGGCGGGATGGCCGACGAGCAGCATGGCCGAGCCGGACTCGGGCAACACGCCCTGGTTGATGATTCTCACTTTTCGGAAAAAAAGTGAAACCCAGGAGCGCACCAAACCGCGCAAAATCCTGTAACTAAGCGAAGGCGGTGGGAGCTTGGTTGGAAGGGGATCACCAACGGACAAGATGTTCCTCCTCGAAATCACCCGGGGATTGCCAACGGCTCTGCCATTGGACGACTGCGATCATCTTCGGCGCCGGGAGCGGGGCGCCGGTGCGCTGGGCATGCCCTCGCTTTCCCAGCCATCTACCTTGCCCAAAGGCCGCACGATGGTATTCACCATGGCGTAGACTTTTTGATACTTGTGCCCGTGGTTGTCCACCAATCGCAAGCGGAAATAGGGCTTCTCATCAACCTTGGAAACAAGAATGGGGAAATATCCGGGGATATTACTTTCCACGTAGGCGGTAACGTACTCCTGATTTTTCGGCCACCAGGTAAACACCCGAATGTGGTTGAAGTCATACTCCGGCGCGACCATGCGGTCCGCAACCAGATACTGCGGCACCATGCGGCCGTTATCTTGAACGTCATCGAGCACCATCCAGGCCACGGTATTCACGCCCTGGGCAAATTGGGTGATCTCAGGCGGCACGTCCAGGGTAATATAGCGCCCGACGACCCAACCCCCGCGCGAGCCTGCCCGCACCCAATACCACGCTTCACGCTGGGCGGAAGCCGCCGTCGCGTCATCGCTGTTGGCCGCGGGTGTGGAAGGTTCAGAATCCTTGGAGTCGCGCAGGACATAGCGGCGACCAAAAATTTGCAAGTGCTCATTGGGCGCGAGCAGGGCCAATTGGGCTGAATCCCGTGATGGGTACAGGCGAAGGTTTACTTCATTGGTGGTGTGCCCGGACGCCTGCGGCTGAATTTTCGTCATTTCGCGAATTTGATCCTGCCCGCGCTGGTAGGTTCGCGAGTCGATCAGATCTTTCAACTCCAGCCAACCCGTTCTTCCGTCGTCGAGCCGGATATGGGCCCAGTTGCGCGTTTGGTTGAGCACTTGCACCTGGTCCCCGTTCCTTAATTGAGTGACATCAAGCCGGATTTGTGCTGGAGTATCCACTACCACAACAGAAGCAGGCAGAACGTAGGCGACGTCCAGTGGAACGGTATGGGCAGGGGTGTAAACCAGGATGTACCACCCGGCAAGCGCAGTCACCACAAGAAGTATCGCCAGAAATATTTTTAACTTAATAGGAACACCTCGCCGGTCAAGCTGATCCGGGATCAGGCGCCCGCCCATGCGGCAGCGGGCCGAACACCAACCGCCAGGGCAAATTCCAAGCGCCTCTCGCCGTGCTGAAACTCATGGCGAGGGCGAGAATCGCCCGACCTCTTGACCGACATTCTACACTATTTGTTTCATCGGATGCGCAGGCGCGGCTGCGGAAGAAATTCACACCCTGGTACGGCGGGCGAAAAAAATTGGAGCTCCTACGAAAATAGAAAAACCATTGATCCAGGGCCTCGCGGGAGTGCTCGAAGCCCTGCTCGAATCGGAGCCGGGAGCAAACCCGCCACTCGCCATTCTGGTTTGCCATCCGCACCCTGTTTTTGGCGGGACGATGCATAACAAGGTCGTGTTCCACGCCGCCAAGGCGGCAGTCCAATTAGGCCTGCCGTGCCTGCGCTTCAATTTTCGCGGGGTGGGAAATAGCGAGGGCGCGTATGCGGAGGGGATTGGCGAGCGCAATGACGCGCGCGCGGCGCTCGATTACCTCGAAGCACGATTCCCCAAAACGCCCGTCTGCGTGATGGGTTTTTCTTTCGGCGCCTGGGTGGGACTGGCCGCGGGCGCGGAGGACCCGCGTACGATCGCTCTGGTTGGATTGGGCGTGCCCGCCGGGATGATGGATTTCAGTTTTCTGCCCGGCGTTCGCAAGCCCAAGCTCATTGTGCAAGGCACTCGGGACATTTATGGCCCCCGCGATCAAGTGGATGCTTTGTTCAAAACCCTCCAAAAGCCCAAGCAATTGCATTGGGTTGAAGGCGCAGATCATTTCTTCGCCGGCCATCTCGACGACGCCCAAACCGCAGTGCTCAACTTCCTCCAAGAAATTGTCGCCACTCTTTAAGATTAAAGGGACCGTTACTTTATGTTCCCACGGCTCACACCATGGGCCACACTATGCCGCCCCTGTGGGGCTTGATCATGATGTCCGCTTCAACAGCGCCGCCAGGATGGTAGTGGGTCAATTTGACGTAGAGGCGGCTTTACGCCGCCAAGTGGCAAGGTAGACTCGCCTCTACAAAGAAACTGACCCATTACCGCCAGCGTTTGACTCTTGCCTAAGGGAGGCGCAGAATCTTACTTCCGGGGCACCTTTGTTTGCGAGTTACCCCCCGAACGGAGAAATGCTGAAAGTGAATGTCCGCCCAGAACCCCATGTGCCGTTGGAGGTGAAACCGTGAGAAATTCAACCCGGGTGATGGCCTTCCTGATCTGTGTGCCATGGCTTTCCGCGGCAGGTCCGCACGGCACAGTGCCGCGCGCCACGAATTGGCGCTACCCCGCTCATGGTGAGCTTGATGGAGTCAAGGTGGGCGCAGCGCTCTTGACAACCCAGCAGGCCAGGCAAATATTTGCAACCGGGATCAATCGTTGTTGCCTGGTGGTGGAAGTGGCAATCTATCCCGAAAAAGATAAACCGCTGGACGTTTCACTCGACGACTTTGCCTTCCGTACCGTGGGCTCGAATTCTGCGACGAAAGCTGAGAGCGCTGAAGTTGTGGCCGCGACCTTGAATCAAAATGCACAACCTTCGGGGCGCCCCGTTACCGTTTCGGAATCCGTCGGCGTTGGAGTTGAGAGCGGACCGCGTTACGACCCGTCCACCGGCAATACGCAAGGCAGGCAAACAGGAGTATACACATCGGCGGGTGTGGGCGTGGGAATAGGGACAGACCCATCCATCGCGCGGCCCGGTTCGACCGACCGGGATCGCCAAGACATGGAAGCCGAACTGAATGAGAAAGGGCTACCCGAAGGCGCTGCGGTCGCGCCCGTGGCCGGCTACCTTTATATCCCCGTCTCTTCGTCAAAAAAGAAGAGTCATGGGCATCAGCTCGAATACACCTTGAATGGCATCAAGCTGACGCTTCAATTGCCCTGATCCTTCAAATGACCGGCGCAGGCGAAAAGGGCCTCCAACTGCCCGCCCTGCAAGACCGTTTGAGAACTGCATCATGGACGAAACCGAAGAAGTCGAAGTGGAAGGCGAGCCGCTTTATTGCCCCATGTGCGAGCACGAAGTGGACGACCCGCTGGTCTGCGGCGACTGCGGCGCGGTCATCTGCCGCCGCTGCGGTAGTCCGCTTGAAAAAGTGGACGAGCTGGGAATTGGCTAAAGCCGCCACCCGCCCATCGCCTCCCTCAAATTCAAAAATCTCCTCTTGACGGTCAACAGGAATGTGATAAACTCCTGTAGACCGTCAAAAGGAGTCTATGCCTTCTTCCAAAGCCGAGGTCCTGCAGGGAACACTCGATTTGCTGGTGCTGAGGACGCTCGATGCCATGGGGCCGATGCACGGCTTCGGGATCGCCTTGCGCATCCAGCAAATCTCCGAAGACCTCTTGCAGTTGAATCAGGGAACGCTCTACCCCGCCCTGCTGCGCCTCCAGCAACGCGGCTGGGTGGCGTCCAAGTGGGGCGTTTCGGAAAACAACCGCAAGGCGAAGTTTTACTCCCTTACCCGCGCCGGCCGCAAGCAACTTGAGGAAGAAGTGGAAAGCTGGGGCCGCATGTCCGCAGCGATCAACCGGGTTTTGAGGACGAGTTAAGCCATGCGCGAACTTTGCCGTGAATTCTTTCAACGTCTCGCCGCGGTTTTCCGCCGCCGTCATCTTGAAGACGACCTGGACGCGGAATTGCGCTCGCATCTGGAAATGGCGGTGGAGATGAACCTCGGCAAGGGCATGACTCCTGAGGACGCCCGTCGCAAGGCGCTGCGCAACTTCGGCGGCGTCGACCAAATCAAGGAAAGCTTCCGAGACCAGAGAGGAGTCCCGATGATCGAAACCTTCCTTCAAGACGTTCGTTTCGGCTTGCGTATGCTGAGGCGGAGTCCGGGCTTTTCCCTTCTGGCGATTCTTTGCCTGACCTTGGGGATTGGTTCCAACGCGGCAGTCTTTAGCTGGATCGAAGGCATTCTGCTCCGCCCCTTTCCCATGGTGGCTGGCCAGGACAGGATGATGGCGATTACCGGAACGGATCGCGGCGTGGCTGGTGCTGCCGGTGAAGCTACGGACATGTCGTGGCCCGATTTAATCGATTTGCAGAAGAATTGCAAAATGTTCGACTGGTTTATTGTGGACCGGATTACAGGGACCACTCTCAGCATCGGCAACCGCGCCGAGGTGGCGACGGGCAGCGTGGTTTCGTCGAATTACTTTGATGCGCTGGGGATTCGCCCTTTCCTCGGCCGGGGATTCGAGCCGGAGGAAGACTACGGGCGCAACGCTCATCCGGTAACCGTGATCAGTTACCAGATGTGGAAGGACCGGTTCCATAGCGATCCGGGAATTGTGGGCAAAACTCAGATGATGAATGGCATGCCGCACACCATCGTCGGTGTGGCGCCGGAAGGCTTCCAAGGGACCTTTGTGGGCTGGGCCATGCAATTCTGGGTGCCGGTTTCGATGCAGGAGAAATTCGATTCGAGTCAACCGGGGTACAAACTGGAGGATCGTGGCGCGCACTGGATCGAGGGTTTTGTGCGGCTCAAGCCGGAAGTGAGCGCGCAGCAAGCGCAGCAGGAGATCTCCACCATCGCTAAACGGTTGGAGGCAGATTATCCGGCGACGAACCGCGGGCGCGGCGTCAAACTGTTTCGGCTGTGGGAAACCCCTTTCAACAACGCGGGGACTCTGCTCCCAACTCTTGGAATCGCGGTCGCAGTTGTGGTGTTTGTGCTACTCATTGTCTGCGCGAACGTCAGCAATCTGTTGTTGGTCAGGGCTCTTGGGCGGCAGCATGAAATGGCGGTCCGGCTCGCGGTGGGCGCCGGCCGCGGCCGGCTGGTACGACAGCTTGTAACCGAAGGATTGATTCTCGCCACGCTTGCCACGGCCGGCGGCCTCCTGGTGGCACACTGGTGCAGGAACCTGCTCGTACTATTACTGAACCGAAGCCCGCTGATGATTCTGCCGGGAGAAATCGATTGGCGGGTGGTTGCGTTGACCGCTGGCAGTTGTCTGGTTGCGACGCTGCTGTTTGCCATTGTGCCGGCAATGCTGGCCAGCAAAATCGATCTGGTTTCGGCGCTGAAGACGGAAGCGGCCGGCAGCGTTGGCGGAGTACGAAAAGCGAATGTGCGCTCAAGCCTGGTACTGGTTCAGGTTGCGCTTAGTTTCGTGCTGGTAGTGGCCACAGGCCTGCTTTTGCGGAGCCTGTTACTAATGCGGGACACGAATCCCGGCTTTTCAACGAAAGAAATTCTAGTGACGGGGATTGACTTCACCGGGGCTGGTTACGATAAGCAGCGCACCAGGAATTTTGAAGACCAACTGATTGACCGCCTTCAGGCCGTGCCCGGAGTCGTTTCGGCGGTGTTCGCGCGAAAAATTCCGTTCACCTATCGAGCTTATTCTTCGGCTCCAATTGCGGTTGACGGTTACATCCCCGCCCCGGATGAACTGCCGACCGTCGACTATAACGAAGTAGGCCCGGCGTATTTTGCGACCATGGGCATTCCGCTGGTTTCCGGGCGCGAATTTACCAGCGATGACAACGAAACCGCCCTGCCCGTCGCCATCGTGAATAAGACGATGGCCGCCCGGTACTGGCGCGGGCAGAATCCCATCGGCTCGCGCCTTCAGGTCAATGGGCGTTGGCTGCACGTGGTCGGGATCGCGGAAACAGCAAAGTACAGAAGTTTAAGGGAAGCGCCGCTGCCGTTCTTCTACGTGCCCATGCGTCAGAGCGCCATGGGAATGGGCTTGACCATCCGGACCTCACTTGACCACGAAACCATGTCGAAGGCATTGGTCCGGGAAGTCCATGCGCTCGACGCCAATCTCGCGCTGGGAGAATTGATCCCGATGCAGGAAGAAATAAACCTGAGCACCGGGACGCAACGCGCCGCGGTTTTGATGCTCGCTGCATTTGGCTCAGTCGCGGTTTTTCTGGCCGCCATCGGGCTCTATGGTGTGATGTCCTATGTCGTGTCGCAACGCACGCGCGAAGTCGGTTTACGGATGGCCCTCGGCGCGACGCCATCCGATCTGTTGCGCCTGGTGATGTCGCATGGGCTCGCGTTGACGGCCGGCGGCGTGATTCTAGGCACGGCGGTGGCCCTGAGTTCGACGCGGCTACTCGGATACTTACTGTACCGGCTCAGCCCACGCGACCCACTGGCTTTCGGGGCGGCCTTCGTGGTGATGATTGTGGTGGGACTAGCAGCGTCGTTCCTGCCTGCCTGGCGCGCCGTGCGGACAGATCCCGTCAGCGCGTTGCGCAGCTGACGCTCATGGTCCGAATCTAATGACGAAAGACAACCACCGGTCCCTGCTTTTTACTTTTGCGGTGCGCCCGAGTGGTTTGGCTCCTGATAGAGTCCGATTACATTTCCCCCGGGATCACGGAAGCGCGCAGTGATCTCGGGGGCATCGGCGCCGATGGGCTGGACGATCTCGCCGCCATGGGCAATCACTTTGTCGATGGCCGCGGCCACGCTGTCCACCATAATATAAATGAGCAACCCAGGCTCCGATGATGGCTTGCGGCCCGTCACCCAAGTCCCGCTCACTTCGCCAGTGGCATCGTCGAAGGCGGTGCGACCGTCGCCGCGCTGTCTCAGTTGCCAACCGAAGACTTGGGAGTAGAATTCAGCCGAACGTTGGATGTCTAGCGCAGGTATCTGGATATAACAAATCTTGCCGTTCGTGGGCTTCGGAGACATTAGGACTCCTTTCGATCATTGTATCCATTTCAGTCGGATCAATCATTCTAGCAACCATTGTCAAGCCCCACCGGGCGGCACCGAGTTGTGACGCGGTAATCGCAGCTGGGGTAACTCGACAAATGGCTGCCGTGCAATCAAGCGCTCCCGACGCGCTATATTTCCGCTGTAATATTCCGGAACGAATCCCTGAATACCAACATCTATGATTCATAAGCGCAATTGCTGAAGTGGATTGATTGAGTAGTGGACCAACCATTAAAAGGGGGCAATAAATGAAGATCTTCGGGAAGAGTCTGTCCGAGTACGTGAGATTCGAAAAAGAACTGTTGATCCTGATCCTGTTGGTCGGAGTGGCGAGGTTGGGATTATCTCTGCTCGATGTGCCCAACTCGACGACGAAGTATCTCAGCTTGACGGTCGTGTTGCTTCTCGGGCTGGTCTACTACTCGGTCCGGGTTTACACCAGCGGCTTTGGGAGCTACAAGCAACTGCTCGCTGTGCTCGAGTTGGCGTCGATAGTCGGCGGGACCATCATCATTGCCGGAATCGTGATCTCGATTCTTACCGGCAAGGACAACATTTTCAGCGCTCCCGAATATTCACCCAACCATGCGGATGGCAAAACCTGGTTTCACGCGGGAGCCCACGTGGTGGCATCGCTGGTCGTGCCCCTCGTCCTCTGGCTGGTCGGATCTCTGATCATGTTCGTCACCAAGAAGATAACCGGCACTCGCGCGCCGAGAGACGGCGCGGCCGCGGCCTGACAGGATCCCCGCTGGATTGAATAAACGATTTCGTTCTCATTAGTGAGGGGCGCCCGAACCTTCATTGGGTTGCGTATAATCAGGCTTCCCATTTGGAGCTGGAGATATGGGCTGGGAAGTCGATGCGTTCCTGGGCCGCCTTGACGCGTTACTCGGATGGAAGGATTTACTTCCTGCGACGGTGATCTTCCCGCTGCAGGATGGCGTGGGATTGGTTCCTGCCACCGGAGGATTCCTGCAAAACCTGCAAGCGCTCCGGTTAACCAGCCCGCCTTCGTCAGAAGACGCACTAGTCTCAGCCTGGGGTGCCAAGGCCTCCAAAGATTGTACGATCGCCTATTTTTCCCTCTTCGAATTTGGAGACGAAGGCGATGCCAGTGGCAGTGCCTTCGCGTCAGTGTGGACCAACCAGCAGGCTATACCACCTTGTTCGGTTAATACGGCTCTTCAATTGTTGGGCGTGAAGGCCACCAGCGGATTGGACGAGTTTGGCACAGTTGGCCTGGGGCGATATCACAAGACGGATACCTGGGCTGCGGCCGCGATTTTGAACGGCATCGTGGAGCAGGCAAGCAATCGTGTGGAAGGACTCCTGCATGGGCTGGCGTACCCCGAACATCCTGGTGTCCGCGTGCTGGCCGCTGGCGAACTCGGCGCCATGGGAGCAGACGCCGTTGCGGCAATCCCCCACTTTGTGGAGCTCGCAAAATCCGATCCGGACTACAGTGTCCGGCTTAGAGCGATTTCTGCGATGCAGTCGATAGGACCGGCATCGGTGCCCTCACTGCGGGCGTTGCTTGCCCCCGGCCAGTTGCAGCACCAAGACAAAGATCGCTGGTGCGTGATCATGGCTCTCGGCAGACTCGGTGCCGCAGCCGCACCAGCCAAGGCGGAACTGGTCACTATCCTTCGGACGGAACCCGATCACGATCAACGGTCCCAAGCGGCCCAAGCCCTGGGCCAGATTGGCACAGATGCCCGCGTCGCTATCCCCGCCCTGATTGAGGCGCTTCGCGACCCGCACCATAGTGTCCGCTTTCATGCCATCAGAGCCCTCGGACATACGGACCCGGACCGCAGCCTGGTGATTCCCGCTCTGATGCCATTGTTGCATGACAAATACAATTTGGCCGCTGAGGTCGCCGCCGATTTGCTCATAAAGCTGGGCGGCGGGAGAGCAATGGTAGATGAATTGATCAAAGAGCTCCAAACGGCAGCGGATTTCAAACTCCGCGTGGCGGCCATCGTAAGCTTGGGCAAATGTGGAAACGATGCCGAAATTGCGGTCACCACTTTGGTCGAATCGCTGGGCGACGAAAACATTTATGTCCCCAACCAGTCCGCCGTGGCGCTTGGCCGCATCGGTTCCGCTGCGCGACCTGCCGTTCCGGCTTTGCTAAAGGCGCTTTGGGATAAGGACAAACGAGTGGCGGAGTCCGCCACCGAGGCCATGGGACTCATCGGCTCGGCGGAAGTCGCAGTGCGGGAACTAGTTCACATGCTCAAGACGGCAAAGAGCCCCCGGCGGCGGGGAACTGCTGCCGAGTGCCTGGGGAAGTTGGGGGCCAGTGCACAGATCGCGGTCCCCGCGTTAATCGAAGCGTGTCACGATGCGCAATTGGAAGTCGGAATCCTAGCGACAGAAGCGCTGGGCCGTATGGGGCCGGCAGCCCACGAAGCGGTACCTGCTTTAAGAGAGTTGATCAAAGACAGCCAAAAGAGGAATGAAACGATTCAGGAAATCTACAAGAATATTCCCAATGCCGCCATTGAGTCGCTCGGGCGGATGGGTCCCGTAGCCACAGCCGCCACGCCGGAACTGATTGCCGTCCTTCGCGAGTCGCCATCCGGCCGGCGGCAGGGGGGCGCGGCCAAAGCTCTGGGTAGAATTGGGAAAGCCGCGGAAGCGGCAATCCCGGCCCTGATTGAGGCCCTCGGCGACAAGTCCCCGGACGTTTCCCTCCCCGCCGCCGAAGCGCTGGGCTGCATGGGACCAGCCGCGCGTGTGGCCGTCCCTGCCTTGCGGGAATCCTTGAAATCCAAGAATAAATATTTAGTAGAGTATGCGCGCAAAGCTCTGGAATTAATCCAGGCAGAGTAGGAATATTTTCCGGCGCCGCTTAGTACGCCGCCAGCTCCTTGGTGGCGCGAATGATATCGGCGGGCTGAGGCAGGACAGCGTCCTCCAGTACGGGGTGGTAGGGAACGTAGAGGTCTTTTGCGGCCAGGCGGCGAACGGGCGCGTCGAGAAATTCAAACAGCTCATCGGCCACCCGCGCGGCGATCTCTGCTCCATAGCCAAACGAAATGCTGTCCTCGTGCAGCACCAGTACCCGGCTGGTTTTCTTCACCGAAGCGGCAATCAATTCCCAGTCATAGGGCGAGAGGGAGCGCAAGTCCAGGATTTCCGCTTGCACACCTTCCTGCGCCAGTTGCTTGGCGGCCTGCATGGCTCGCACCACCAGCGAACCGTAGGTCACAATCGTCAGGTCAGAGCCCTCGCGGACCAGCTTCGCCTTGCCAAAAGGGATCATGTAGTCCGGGCCGGGATAGGGACTGCGGTTATGCGTTTGCCGGTAGAGGTGTTTGGGTTCGAGGAACAGGACGGGGTCGTCGGAGCGAATGGCGGTGCGCAACAGGCCATTGGCATCGAGCGCGGTCGCGGGCATCACCACGCGCAGTCCGGGGATGTGGGCGAAAATCGATTCCCCCGACTGGCTGTGGTATATGGCGCCGCCGGATAAATATCCGCCGATGGGAGCGCGAATCACCATGCCTGCGCTGAACGCGTTGAGAGAGCGCCAGCGCAAGGGGGCCAGTTCGTCGCGAATCTGCATCATCGCCGGCCAGATGTAATCGAAAAACTGGATTTCAACCACGGGCTTCAGCCCTCGCACCGCCATCCCCAAGGCGCGCCCCACAATGCCCGCTTCTGCCAGTGGCACGTTGTAACACCGGGCGGTCCCGAAATGCCGCTGCAAGCCGTGCGTGACTTTAAAAACGCCGCCCTTGCCTTTCACTTTCTCCAAATCGGTTTCATGGCCGCAGTCGGCCACGTCTTCACCAAAAATCACCACCCGCGGATCACGCGTCATTTCGTCGCGCATGCACACGTTCAGGAGGTCCACCATGGTGCGGGGCTCGCCATGAAACTTGGGTGGATGGTCGAATTGCTCCGAAGTGGGATCGACGGAGGGCGAATAGAGATAAAGCCCCACCGACTCAGGGCGCGGCGGCTCGGCTTCCAGGGCCCGGTCGGTGGCCTCGCGAATCTCGGCGTCGAGGGTGGCCTCGATATCTTTCAACTCTTTTTCGGAGATGATCTGCCCGGCCAGCAAGTACTTTGCCCAGCGCGTCAGAGGGTCGCGCTTGGCTTCTTCCTGGCGAACCTTCTCCGGTTTGTATAGACGCTCGTCATCGGAGAGCGAGTGCGAGTACGGCCGAATCACGTGAGCGTGAATCAGCGCCGGGCCGCGCCGACGGCGGGCGTGCTCCACGGCTTTCTCGGTCGCGTCGTAACTTTCGAGAAAATTTGTCCCGTCGCACTCCAGCGTCAGGAGGTTGGGGAAATTCTTCACCAGCCGCGAAATGTTTCCACCCGCCGTCTGCACATCCACGGGCACGGAAATTGCGTAACCATTATCTTCCACCACGTAGAGCACGGGCAAAGTCCGGTTGCAAGCCCAATTCAAGGACTCCCAAAACTCGCCTTCGCTCGATGCCCCGTCGCCCAGGGAAACGTAGGCCACTTCATCGGCATGAAAACTGTGGGCGAGTTCCGCCGCTTCCCTCACCCGGAGAAAATAATCGCTGGCCTCCGCCGCGCCCACTGCGTGCAGGATTTGGGTGCCGGTAGGGCTCGACTGCGAAACAATATTCAGGGATTTGGATGTCCAGTGCGAAGGCATCTGGCGCCCGCCGGAAGCGGGATCGTCCTTCGATCCCACGGCCCCCAGCAACATGTCGAGCGGAGTAACGCCCAACTGAAGGCAAAGCGCGCGGTCGCGATAATAAGGGAAAAACCAGTCGTAGCCTGGCTTCAGGTGCAGCGCGGTGGCCACGTTGATGGCCTCGTGCCCGACGCCGTTGATCTGAAAATAGGTCCGGTTTTGGCGCTTGAGCTGAATTTCCTTGTCATCCAGCCGCCGCGACAGATACATAGTGCGATAAGCGCCCACCATCAGCTCACGTGAGAGCTTTGACGCCTTCTGCACATGGTTGGTTAAAGTGGCCATGACGCCTCCCCGGAAGGATGGGGGACGAGCCGCGCATCGAGGCCATTCGCCCCAGGAGTTCGCCACATTGCAAAACTGACCATCGTAGGCAAGAGATGATTATCAAATTCCCGCAGAGCAAAGTCAATTGGAAGAAAAGGCGAAATTGGAAATCCGAATCTTGGGGCCAGACAGCCGGCGGGGCCTCAGTCTCGCCGTCCCCGTTTTGCATCGCCACATGCCACCTACGCCCTGCCACCTTCACTCTTAGCTTACAATCTCCAGCAACCGGTCAATGTCAGCCTCACTGTTGTAAAGATGAGGCGAGACGCGGATCATTCCATGCCGCAGACTCACCGCCACATGCTGGGCCGTCAATTTGTCGTACATTTGTTTCGTGGCCTCGTGCGAATCCGCCTGGAAGCAGAGAATGGTCGACCGGCGTTCGGGCGCGGCAGCGGCGGATAACCGAAGCCCCCGGCGCAGGACACCCTCCGCCAACCGGTCGAGTAGCAGGGAGCAGTGTTCAGTGACAGTCCGCACTCCGGCACGCTGCACAAACTCGAGCGAGGCGTCCAGCGCATAAAGGTTGAGGAAATTCGCGGTCGCGGGAACGTCAAAAACTTTCGCCGCTTCAGGCACAGTGAACTGATCGGTGGGTAGTGAATCGAAATCTTCGCTTCGCTCGACGGTGAGCCAGTTGATGACCTGCAAATCCAGGCGGCCCCGAACTTCAGGCGTCAAATAGACGAACCCCGTGCTGTACGGACCGAGTAGCCACTTGTAGGCGGCGACCGTCAAAACGTCGACGGGCAATGCATGAACGTCAATTTCCAGCGCACCCACCCCTTGGGTTCCATCGACCACGAAAATACTGCCCTTCCGGTGCGCCAGCTCGCCGAGCGACGCGAGGTCAATTCGCGCACCCGTGGAGTAGCTAACCCAATCGAGAGCGAGAATTTTTGTGCGCGACGTAAGAGCCGCCGCCACGTCCGAAATGCGCAAAAAACCGTCGACGGGTTGCAGCACCGTAACGCCCACTCCCAACCGGCGGAGGTGCATCCAGGTGAAGAGATTGGAAGGAAAATTGTTGCTCGCAATGACCACTTCATCGCCTGCCTTAAGGCCCAGGCCGGCTGCCACAATGGCGATGCCCTGGGTGGCGCTGTTGGTAAGGGCAATCTCCGAGGGTTCGGCGCCCACCAGGGTCGCCAGGCGTTGGCGCACTTTTTCAGTCACCTCGAAAAAGTGGTGCGACACCATTCGAACCGGATTGGTCTTCAGCTCGATGGCCCGGCCAATTCGTTCCACTGTGGCGCGGGGGAAAGGGCCGTGGTATGCGCAATTGAGGTATATCGTGGGAGCGAAGCTGAAGAATTCCTGGGTGAAATCCTGCATAGGCGAGGAGAAGTTTACAACCTAGGTCTTAAGAAACTCAAGCGGTGAAAGTAGATTTCGGCCCTGGGCTGTGTGTAGTCCCCATACTTCACCCGGGGAATGGCCATCTGCCGCCACATCGCAATCCATAACTCGAAATTAAAGTTCCAGTAATCCCCTAATTTCCCCGGGAGCGTGGGCGTCTCGCCCGCAAGCAAATGTTAAGGAAAGAGCGGGCGAGACGCCCGCGCTCCCGGCGATGCGAATCCGGACACCACCAAAGTTCTCATTCGCTTCCCTTCGCGGTCCGCAGGTTGTACTCTCTTTCCCTGATGACCAGCAATAAAGCCGCGAAGGTGCGTCTGGACGAACTCTTGTTGACGCGAGGTCTGGCGGGCTCGCTGGCGGTGGCGCGGGCTATGATCCTTGCGGGCGAAGTGTTGGTGGGCGAGCAGAAAGTGGACAAGAGCGGGGCCAGAGTGGACGCGGAAGCGCCGTTGCGACTGCTCTCCAAACCTTCGAGGTTCGTCAGCCGCGCCGGGATTAAGCTGGAACACGCGCTTGATCACTTCGAGGTAAAACCAGCGGGAAAAATTTGCCTCGACGTGGGCGCATCCACGGGAGGGTTTACCGATTGTTTGTTGCAGCGCGGCGCGGCGAAAGTTTTTGCCGTGGATGCGGGAACGAATCAATTGGATTGGAAACTCCGCCAGGACGCGCGCGTGGTGGCGCTGGAGAAAACCAACGCGCGCTACTTGGAATTCGCCGACCTCGGTACTAAAGTCGCTTTGGCGACCATGGATGTCTCCTTTATTTCCGCCACCGCGATTTTGCCTGTGCTGCATGGCCTTCTGGAAACTCCCGGAGAGGTATTGGTGCTGGTGAAACCGCAATTCGAGGTGCCCCGCGAGCAGGTGGAACCAGGAGGCCTGGTGAGCGATCCGCGGCTCCACGAATGGGCCATCCAAAAGGTTTCACGCAAGCTGGAGGAGTTGGGATTTGTCGGATTGGCATCCGTCCTCAGCGCCTTGCCGGGCGCAGAAGGCAACCGCGAATATTTCTTGCATGCGGTTTGGGCGAAAGGTGACTAGAATAGTTGGCTTATCGGTGATCGGGTGAATGAGTGACTGAGCGATTTTCAAGACGGGCTACCCATAGGTCATCGCGACAAGTCTTACGAATCGACACAAATGCAAATTAAAAAAGTCGGCATCATTTCAAAACCGAAGAAGGCGGAAATCGGCGAAGTGGTTAAGCCGCTACTCGAATGGCTGAGGGCGCGCGAAATCGAAGTTTGTATCGACAAAGAAACCGCCGCCACGCTGGCGGTTCCGGAAAAGTGCGTGACTCGCAATGAAATGCCCTCCGTGGTCGATCTTCTGGTCGTCCTGGGCGGAGACGGGACCCTTCTCGCGATGGCCAGGGCGCTGGCCGGAAAGCCCGTGCCCATGCTGGCCGTTAATCTCGGCGGGCTCGGATTCCTCACCGTCATCACCCGTGAAGAGTTGTATCCCACACTTGAAGGCGTGCTGAGCGGCGCCTTCCAGACTGAGCGGCGGGTGCAGATCGCGGCGGAGATTGTCCGCGCCGACGAAGCCATTGCATCCTACGTGGCGCTGAACGACGTGGTGCTGAACAAGGGTGCCATCGCCCGCATCCTCGACTTCGAGGTCTACGTGGACGGCAAATTTGTTTCCACCTTTAAATCCGACGGCTTGATTGTTTCCACGCCCACCGGCTCCACAGCCTACTCGCTGGCCGCCGGCGGTCCGGTGGTGGCGCCGAGCGTGCAGGCTTTTATCGTCACGCCCATCTGCGCCCACACGCTCACCAACCGGCCGCTGGTGATCTCAGATACTTCCAAAATTGAGGTGGTGGTCAAGAGCCAGCGCGAGTCATCCTATGTGACCGTGGACGGCCAGGTGGGCATCGCGGCGCGCAGCGAGGATATTGTGCGAATGAAGAAAGCTTCGTCCTATGTGGAATTGGTTGAGCCCGTTGAGAAAAACTACTTTGAAATCCTGAGACAAAAATTGAAGTGGGGTGGTAGGTAAGCAGAAGGCAGTAAGCAGTAGGCACAGAGCACTATGCCCAAGGCAGAGGGCACAAGAGTACAACAGGCCTGCGTTTCACCCTTGTGAGGGATTCAGGGCCTGTCGGGTATTTATCCCGCGGCGCTGTCGCGATGCCTTGGAAAGCGACAGTGAGGTAGGAGTGCCTTCTGCCTTCTGCCTTCTGCCTTCTGCCTTCTGCCTTCTGCCTTCTGCCTTCTGCCTTCTAGACATCCTCCGCCCCCATCATATCTTCCTGAGTCTCGCGGCGACGAATCAATCGCGCGTCGCTTCCGTTCACCAATACTTCAGCGGGACGAGGGCGCGTGTTGTAGTTGGAAGCCAGAACATAGCCGTAGGCGCCCACGGTCATTACCGCGACGAGGTCGCCGGGACGCACTTCGGGAAGTTCGCGGTCAAGCGCCAGGAAATCTCCGGTCTCGCAAATAGGGCCGACAACATCTGCCAACATTGTTTTTTGTGACCGCAATTCGACAGGCACGATGCCGTGGTACGCACGATAGAGGGACGGCCGCAGGAGGTCATTCATGCCCGCATCCACGATCACAAAAGTTTTCTTCTCATTCGACTTTAAGTAGAGAACGCGTGTTATGAGTATTCCTGCCTCAGCCACCAGTGAGCGGCCCGGCTCCAATATAAGTTGGTAGGGAAGGCCGCGCATTCGCGCCGTGAGTTCCGTTGCCAGCAGAGCGACATCGAGCGGCTGCTCGTCCTGGTAGCGGATGCCGTATCCACCGCCCAAGTCTAGAAATTTCACTTCAATACCTTCTGCCCGCAATTGTTCCGCCACACCTAAAATCTCGTCGAGCGCTTTCATAAAAGGATCGAGAGAGAGAATTTGCGAACCGATGTGGCAGGTTACTCCCAGAACTTTCAAATGACTGGATGCGGCGGCACGGCGGTATAGCCCCAGGGCTTCGGCCTTGGGAACGCCGAACTTGTGAATCACCCGCCCGGTGGCCACATAAGGATGCGTGTCCGCCTCGACGTCAGGATTGACGCGAATTGAAACCCCGGCCCGGCGCCCGGCATGGCGCGCGCGCGCATCAATCAAATCCAATTCGCCGCCCGACTCCACGTTGAACATCAGGATACCGGCGGCGAGTCCGGCGTCCACTTCCGCTTCCGTCTTGCCGACACCGGAAAAGACAACGCGGTCCGGCGCTGCTCCCACTTTTTGGACAAGCATCAACTCGCCGCCGGACACAATGTCGAATCCCGCGCCCGCTTCATGAAGTAACTCGAGTATTCGCAGGTTTGAATTGGCCTTGACCGAATAGCAAATGAGGGCGGAAATTTCCCGCAGCCCGGTCTGGAGCCGGCGGAAGTTTTCCAGGATGACAGCGCGGCTATACACGTAGGTGGGCGTTCCGAAACGCTCGGCGATGGACGCCACCGCAACGTTTTCACAAAAAAAAGCATTGTCCTGGTGGTGAAAATTTGTCATGGCTGGATGTTGTGAGTCCGTGGTTCGTGGTCAGTTGTCCAAGGTCAGCTTCCTAAGCCGCACGTCGCCGATCGGATTCACGAATCGGCCGCGGACAACGGATTGCTGACCACGGACAATTTTATCGAACTCTAATCAGCATCAATGTCTGGTCGTCCCTTTGGGGGTGGCCTTCCTCATAACTCTCAATTTCATCGAAGATCTTATCCACAATTTCATTTACGGGGCGGCTGGCATTGTCCCGGAGCAGTTTTTCTATGCGCCGGTTTCCAAACTCTTCGTGATTGGGCCTGGCCGCTTCCGCCAACCCGTCCGAATAGAGAGCCAACAAATCGCCTTTTTCAAGGGTTTCCACGGTTTCCTCATAGTCGGTATTTTCGAGCAGACCGAGCGGAACACCTTCCACCCGAATCGACCGGGCGTGGCCTTGGCGGACCAGCAAGGGCAAGGGCATCCCAGCGTTTGCCAGGCGCAGGGTCTTCAACTTCGGTTCCCAAATCGCAAAGGTGAGGGTGATAAAGTGACCTTCGATTTTTCGTTCGAGAAGCATGACGTTGAGCTTTTTGAGCATTTCCGGGGGACTCAGCTTCTGCGGGGCAAGGCTCCGGAGGATGCCACTTACCATGGCGCCATAGAGCGCCGCGGGCGCCCCTTTGCCACTGACGTCCCCGATCACCAGGACCTGGCGATCGCGTCCGTAATTCAGAAAATCGTAGAGGTCGCCGCCCAGTTCGCGCGCCGGTTTAAAGCGCAACCCGACTTCAAAGCCCGGCAGCGAAGGAACGACGCCCGGCATCAAGTGCATCTGGATGTTTTGAGCGCGTTGCAGGTCGCGTTCCAGCCGCGTTTCACTTCGCACCACTCTCTCGTAGAGTTGGGCGTTTTCGATAGCGATGGTGATCTGCGGCGCCAGAATGGAGAAAATCTTCACGTGCTCGTCCGTGAAGTATGCCGGCTGCGGGCTTTCCAGATCCACCACGCCGATCACGCGCTCCCGGTGGATGAGGGGCACCACCATTTCCGAGCGCGTTTCCGGATTGAGCGAGATATAACGGGGATCGGAGTTCACGTCCGGAACCACCACCGTTTGCCGGGAGGCGGCTGCGGCCCCCACGATCCCCTGCCCGAAAGTGACCGTAAACTTTTCCGGCATGCGTTCATCCTGACGGAGGGAAATGACATTATTGAAAACCTGCGCCCGGTCATCGGCCAGCAGGATGCTGAACCGGTGGTAATCGATCAATCGTTTGGTGAGGGTTCCGATTTTGCGGAGGAGTTCCTTTAGAACCAGGACGGAACTCAACTCGCGGCTGATTTCATTCAACAGTTGCAGGGTGCGTGCCTGGCGGATGCTGCGGCGATAGAGCCGCGCATTCTCAATGGCCATGGCCATGCGCCCGGCCAGAAGCTCCAGCAGATTTTGGTGTTGCTCGTTGAAAAAATTGGGCCAGGGAGCTTCCAGGTCGATCACGCCAATCACGCGATTCTTGGCAATCAATGGAACGGCCAACTCCGAGCGCACCGCGGGCAGCGACTGGATATAGGCCGGATCTTTTCTCACATCGTTGACCAGCACCGAGTGTCGTGATTGGGCGGCGCGCCCCACAATGCCCTCGCCTACCTTGATCCGCAAATTTTTCACCACGTTTTCCGGATGGCCGACGTTGAAGCGAACGTACAGTTCCTGGGCTTTCTCATTCAAGAGAAGAATGGCGAAGACGTCATAATCGATGGCGCGCTTCACCACTTCGGAGATGCGCACCATCAATTCGTCCAGGTCGAGAGTGGAATTGATCCGCTCGCTCACTTCGAGGAGCAAAGTGAGGAGTTCGGTCAACTCCAGCGGCCGGGCCGGGATTTTGGTGGTTTCAGGCATGGGATCGGTCAGATGTGTTTTTCTCAATTGTTTTTTTGTTAGAGGCCCGTTAAGACGCTCGCGCCAAAAGTTCAATAACCCTGGGCTGCGCGCGCGGCAGACGCCGGAGCGGGATGCTGTTGGGAAACTCCGCCCGCCAAGGCCACGGCGGCTTCCTCAAGTATGGCAATGGACGCGCTGGTGCCAAGACGCGTCGCGCCGGCGTCAAGCATGGCCACAGCGTCAGCCAGATTGCGAATGCCGCCTGCAGCCTTCACGCCCATCTCCGGGCCCACGGTCTCACGCATCAGGCGGACATCCTCGGCTGTCGCGCCGGTGGGGCCAAAACCCGTCGAGGTTTTCACAAAATCCGCGCCCGCCCGCTGTACGATGCGGCACGCTTCCACTTTTTCCTGGTTGGAAAGATAAGCGTTTTCCAAAATAACCTTCAGGATGGCGCCCCCGGAGTGGCAAACCTCGACCACGCCGCGAATATCGTTTTCCACCGACTCGTGGTCGCCGGACCTCATTGCGCCGACATTCATCACCATGTCGACTTCTTCCGCCCCGGCCACGATCGTTGCCTGCGCTTCGGCGCGTTTGACCGAAGTCAACGTAGCGCCCAGCGGGAATCCCACCACCGCGGCAACCTTCACGCCCGAGCCGCGAAGTTTTTCTGCCGCCAGAGGCACCCAGCCCGGGTTCACGCAAATGGCGCCAAAGCACCACTGCCGGGCCTCTTCAGCAAGTTGTTCAATCTGCGCGCGCGTCGCCTGCGGGCGAAGCAAGGTGTGATCCATCAGGCGGGCCAACGCCCTTACTTCCGCCGGTTGATCGTTCACGCACTGGATTTTTCCGGAGCCGGACGCATGCCCGCACCCGCACTCCGCCTCCTCGGTGAGCCATGCGCCCGGCTCCGGCCCCATCTGGCGCACGACTTCCAAGGCAACGGATTCCACCAGCTTTTCAAGCTCGGCTTGGGAAAGAGTGATCGTTTCCATAGCTTAAGAACTCCTCGCAAGAATGCGACGGCGGTCAGCTTACGAATGCGATGGAGCAACGTGTAGAATGGTTATTGTAGCATATCGTCCATGCCGCCCCGGTAGCAGCGCTTTCGGGGAAACTCAGGCGGCATGTATCAAGCCGATTCCATGGACCACAAACGTTTTGAAATGCTGGTGGAGCAGGCGCTGGAGCGAATGCCCAAGGTCTTCCGCGATAAGCTATCGAACGTTGCCATCATTGTTGAAGACTTGCCGCCCCGCGAACCGGAACCCGGGACTTTGCTCCTGGGACTATTTCATGGCGTCCCGAGGACGGAGAAAAGCACCTTCTACGCTACTCCTCCCGACCATATATTCCTCTACCAGAAAAACATCGAGGCCGTATGCCGGACTGATGAAGAAATTCGCCGGCAAGTACGCGACACCCTCCTGCACGAGGTGGGCCATTATTTCGGGATGACAGAAAGTGAGCTACGCGGAATATGACAATGAACACACCGCCTCAGGCTTTTCCTCCACCCTTGCAAGTTCAAGCATATAATTACCTCCAATGCTGATTCTGGCCCTTGACACCACTAGCGAGCATGGGGGCGTGGCGCTTTACCGCGATCTCGAATCGCTGGCGAACGTTCACAACACAGGTTCCACGGGGTTTTCTGTAACCCTTTTCCAGATGGCGGACCAAGCGCTGGCGGAAGGGGGCGCGAAGCTCCTCGGGCAACCTATTCCCCTGCGTGAGGTTGAGCTATTTGCCGCGGCCAATGGGCCGGGATCATTCACAGGAATTCGCACCGGACTGGCCGCGGTTCAAGGCTGGGCTACGGCGCTCGGGCGGCCTGTGATCGGCGTTTCCATCCTGGCCGCTATGGCCCAGGAAGCTCAGTTCCAGACCGAATGGGCGGCTTCCATAATGGATGCGCGCCGTAACGAATTCTATCTTGGCCTTTTTCGAAGGGAAAGTTCCGCGGATGGCGATTACCTAAGTCAGGATGGGGACGGAATGGTCTTGAACTGTGACCAAATTCGGAATTTCCTTGCGGACCAGTTGAGCGAAGGCAAGGCGGTCACTTGCATCAATCGGGATCAAGACATCGCAGCACAAGCCCTCCGGGCAGATCTGCCCGGCTCAGCGTCATGGCAGGCCGTACCCGCGTTTCTGGGCGGGACAATAGCGCGCATGGGTCTGGAGGCTCATGGGCGCGGGAAGCTGCAATCCCCCGCCCAGCTTGATGCTCTCTATATTCGCCGCCCGGACGCAGAGGTTAATTGGCGGCCATGACCGGTTTCCCAAGATAAAGATGAAAACCCGACCATTTGAACGGGAAGACTTGCAATCCATACTAGCCATCCAGAACAAGGCTGCTGGCGCGGCCCGCTGGCAGGAGGGGGACTACTTGCACCTGGCCTCAGAACCTGGCGGAATGATACTGGTCGCCGAACTCGAAACCATGACGCCACCTAAAGTGCTGGGCTTTGCGGCTTTCCAGCGGTTGACTGATGAGGCAGAGCTCAGAAATATCGCCGCCGATCCCGAACATCGGCGGCAGGGGGTTGGGCGGGCACTGATCCTCGAGGCGTGCGAAGCCCTATTGCAAGTGGGGACTAAACGTCTTTTCCTTGAAGTTCGGAAGTCAAACCAGGCCGCGCTAGGGCTCTATTATTCATCCGGCTTCGCATTGGTGTCGGAGAGAAGAGAGTATTACCGCGACCCGCCCGAGGATGCCTACGTCCTGTCCTTGGACCTGTAAACCCTCGCCAAGGTAAAGCTCCACAGATCAAATTAATGTCCCTCTCTTCCAACTAATTTCTGGCTTGTACCCTCTGGAGGGGTGTGCTAGGCTTTCCCCAGAAATCACATCTCGACCTGGAGGTGAACCACCCGTGAGCAGCCTTGCCGAGGCCACCCGGGAGCAGTTGATGGCCACAAACGAACACTATCAGACCCTCCGCAAAGAGCATATCCGCTACGCATCAGAGCTTGAGCAACTGGCGTTAAAAGCACACCTCAGTGAGCAGGAAAAGCTGGAAGAAATTCGATTAAAGAAACTGAAACTGCGGGTTAAAGACGAAATGGAGTTGCTCGTCCACCAGCAGGCTCAGACTGTTACTCATTAATCGTTGGTGATCAGTGCGAATGCCGGCGGGGGCGCAATAAAGAATGAATGCCCCCCGCCCCAGACGCCCAGGCTGTCCAAGTGGGCGGCAGAAGTTAGGCTGTGGCAAGAATTGCAGGATGGATGCAGCACCTCATCGTCCGGCAAGGTGGGCTGAGTTGAGAAATATGACCCCATGGTGAAGGAAGGCTACTGGTACGGGTTGCCGTTGGTGCTGGTGACAGGCGGCCTTTTGGGCTTGGGTCTTTACTGGCTGAGCGCATTTTTCCTGGTCCTCACCCTCTTCATACTCAATTTTTTCCGCGATCCCAACCGCAATATTCCCACCGACTCTTGCGCCATTGTATCTCCCGCCGATGGCCGCGTGGTTGAGGTGCGGGAAGAACTTTTTGAAGGCCGTCCGGTGCGGCGGGTAAGCATTTTCATGTCCCCACTGGATGTCCATGTAAATCGGGCGCCCATCGCCGGGACCATCGAGGAAATAGCGTACAAGAAGGGCAGTTTCCAGATGGCCTCGAATGCCGCGGCTTCGGTGGAGAACGAGCAAAATGTATTCACCATTTCCGGGGGCCAGGGAGTGGTTGTGGTCAAGCAAATTGCCGGCTTGCTTGCCCGGCGCATAGTATTCTGGAAAAAGAAAGGCGATCTGCTGCAGCGGGGAGAGCGAGTGGGATTGATCAAATTCGGCTCGCGGGCAGACGTTATGATGGACCCCAAGGTTGAATTGCGCGTTAAAGTGGGCGATTATGTTCGAGCGGGGAGCAGCGTCCTCGCCATGACCCATCAAGAGGGATCTTGACCAAAAACCCCGGGTGCCAACTGAACGTTTAATAATGGAGGGGGAGGATCTTGGAAACCGCGGAGCCAAATTCAAAGCAGGGAAAAACAGGCCCTTTCAGGCGCGGCATCTACATCCTGCCCAGCTTGTTTACGGTCGGCTCCCTGGTCTGCGGCTACATCGCCATCCTCGCAACGCTGAAAGCAACGGGGATGGATCGGGAACAAGGCCGGTTTGTTTTCGATCTGGCCGCCAAGGCCATCGGCTGGGCCGTGCTTTTTGATGGGTTTGATGGGCGCATTGCCCGCCTGACCAACTCCAGTTCCGATTTCGGCCGCGAGTTTGATTCCCTTGCCGATGTCATTACCTTCGGTGTCGCGCCCGCCTTCCTGGCTTTTGCCTGGGGCGTGCGCCCGGTGGAGGAAATTTTCGGTAACCAGTGGGTGGAGTATTTGCGCAATACCGGCTGGGTGGTCACCTTTGCGTTCCTTATTTGTGGCGCCGCGCGGCTGGCGCGGTTCAACGTGGATACGGGAAAACCTTCGAGCGACCGCAAGCACTTTGTAGGTCTTCCCATTCCTGCCGGGGCTGGAGTAATCGCCGCGCTTGTCCATTGCATCAAATGGTCGGTGCCCGATTGGCCATGGAGTCTCCTCTGGCTGGTGATCGTGGGCGTTCTCGGATTCTTGATGGTCAGCAAGGTAAGATATCCCAGTTTCAAGGCATTTGATTTACGCCGGCGGCGGCCATACGTAGCCATCATTCTTATCGGAATTGTTATCTACGCAATTTGGACGTACTCCGAACCCGTGCTTCTCGCCATCGCACTGACATACGTTTCCTCCGGCCCAGTCTCCAAGTTCATCTCCAGAATTCGGCCGCACCCGCCAGCTCCCCAAGAGGTCCACGCCTCATGAAAACCTCGGCGGGGGGCTTGCGCGTGGCGGTGATTGGCGCCTCTTCGCTTCTGGGCAAAGAATTGCTTTCGGTACTTGAGGAGCGCAAGTTTCCAATTTCCCGATTGGTCACCCCCGGCGCCCTAGAAGACGCTGAGCCTGACTTGCCCGTTCTCGACCTGAGTGGCGGCCTGGAGGCTGTGGTGGCAGAAGCGGATGTAGGCGAGTCCGATTTGGATTTCGTCTTTCTGGCCGCGCCTGTTCGTCGGTCTGCCAAGAAAGGCATGGCCGACTCAGCTGACGATTCATCCTTCCTCCAATCCACCCGGCGGCTGGCCGCCGCCACCCGCTGCAAGGTGATTGACTTGAGCGACTGCCTGGCCGGGGAGAGTGGCGGAGGCTTGAGCGTCCCCTTCCTCGGCCGGAACGCCACTTCCGATGCGCGTCCAGTTGAGAGCCCTAACCAGCGCTTCAGCGTGTCCGCTCACTCCGCCACCATCGTGATCGGTGCAATTATTTTGAGGCTCGGGCGGCAATTTCCCGTGAAAAGTGTGGTGGCTCAGGTGTTTCAGCCGGTCTCGGAAATGGGCGCCCAGGCAATCGACGAGCTTCAGAAACAAACTCTGAATCTGTTGAGCTTCCAGAAAATCCCTCAGGCAGTCTTTGGGGCGCAACTGGCTTTCAATTTGTTGCCAAGGTTGGGACGTAATCGTGGAAACAGCAACAAAGGTTTGGGCGGCCAACTGCAATCGGAGCTGGCAACGCTGCTCGGCTCGAGCCTTTCGATTCCCGCCGTGGGCGGCCTCTATGCGCCGGTTTTCCACTCTCTGGGTTGTTTGCTTTATTTCGAATTCGATCCACCCGTGAAGCTTGAAGCCCTGACCCAAGCTCTGGCGGGTGAACCAATATCCATTCGCAAAGCCACTGACGCGCCTCCCACCCAGGTGGATGTCTCGGGATCAAGCGACATCGTGGTGGACGTGCTGACTCCGGACGGCTTCAACCCGGGCGGCGTCTGGGTTTGGGCGGTAGCGGACAATCTCCGGCTCACTGCGGTGAATGCCGTTGAAATTGCGGAAGGCTTGAATGTACAGCCACGAACGCCAACTCAGGAAGACACAAAGGCAAGCAGCGCTAACCCGACCCGGCCGCCGAAATGATTCAGCACCTGAAATTGATGGGTAACATCAGAAGGGACGCGGACCGTAAGACCTGCGGTCCACGCTACCTACTGCTTCACATCCCAACTTCATTTTCTTCAAAATCAGGATCATCGGCTCCCTACTCCCTACTCCCGACTTCCGCCTTGGCGAGACTCCGCTTTAGCGAGCCCGACTCCCTGTTCTACTGCCTTCTGCTTTCCGCCTTCTGCCTTCTGACTTCCGGCTGCGGCTATCACGTGGCGGGCCAGGGCGCGCGGCTTAGTCCGGATGTCAAAACCATTGCCATTCCGATCTTCGTCAACAAGAGTCCGCGCTACAAGATTGAACAAACGCTTTCGGGAGCCATCACGCGGGAATTCATCGAGCGAACCAAATTCAAAATCACTCCCGACCCCGTTCACGCCGACGCGGTCCTTAGAGGAACGGTAACGGACGTGCGCGCGGGCGTAGTCGCCTTTGACCTCACCACCGGCCGCGCCACAACCCTGCAAATATCGGTGGTCGCCAATGTGCAGTTGGTGGATTCTCACACCAAGAAGGTCTTGTTCTCGAATCCGGCTTATGTCTTCCGGGAAGAGTATCAAATCAGCCAGTCCTCGCCATCGCTTTTTGAGGAGGACCAGCCCGCCTTGCAACGTTTGTCGCAAGACATGGCCCGCACCCTGGTCACCGACATTCTGGAGAATTTCTAGCCTGGAGTTCTCGTGAATTGCATCTGCCTGAGGCGGAGTTGCGGGAAAAGTGGAACGCTTCGGAAAGGGACGAACGAAGAGGGAAATCAACTAATTCTGTAAAATTCATCAATCTAGATGCGTGGGTAGGGTCGCCTAGGCGGATCCGCCCAGGCGAGACCTCGCTTCAGCGGGCTCCGCTTTAGCGAGCTTGCTCTACCCTCTTCGCGTCGCCTATATTGCAAGAGAGTACGGTCCGTCGGCTGACGGATACCCCTACGTTTCGCATTCCCGTGAGGGTTAGTCTAGGAACGGCGAGCAACACGGCTTCTCGACGGGCTTGGGCTCCATCAGTTCCACGCGGGTCAGGTTGGGGTCATAGAGGTTGAGCTGCCATTTGCCGTCGCGGCCGATTTGGGGTCGTTCGGGCTTGAGGCCGCGCTCGACCACCGTTTTATAGCCTTCAGCAACGCTCGGAACACCCAGCGCCAGGTGGTGCATTACGCCCAGGGTACGAGGGCTGGGGTTGTGAACGTTCAGCATATATTCCAGCCAGTCGGTTCCTTCAGGCACGCGCATATCCACCCAGTCCGTGCGGTCGTCCTTCATGCCGCCATGCCATGTTTCCTTAAATCCCAGGATATCGCGATAGAAGCCGTTGGCCGCGGCCTGGTCCTGCACCGTCACGCCTACGTGAATGATGCGCTGTGAAATCCGGGTGGCAGGCATGGACTGACCGAAATTCTTGCTGTGGAGCGAACCCGGCAGGTATTGAATGAACATTACAGCGTGGCCGTCCGGGTCGGTCACTCCAAAACTCAGGTTGCCCTCCGGTTGAGGAGGCAGCTTGTCCGGAACTTTAACCCCGCGGCTGGCGAGGTAATCCCGCAGTTTTTGCGCGTCCGTGGTCTCAAAGGAGATGTGCGCCAGGCGATCCTCGGTGGGACTTTTAAGCTGAGGAAAAATTTCAATGTACTGATGATCGTTCACCTTGAAGCACGTCATCATCACCCCGCCGCCCGGGTTATCAAGGGTGAAAGCCTCCTGAAAACCGAGTTCATGACCGTAAAACTCGCGCGCCGCCTTCAAGTCATCCGTCTTGAGTCCGATATGCGCCACGCCGATGATGGGCGGGCGTTGCACCGCTTGCGGCATGGGCTGAGCGTGAAACTCCCCAAACCAAACAGGAATTGCGAGGACGATTAAAAGAAGAGCGAAAGAGATGAAAGGTTTTTTCATAGTTTTTAATCCCTAACTTCTCTTGCAGCCAAATGAAAAGGATCCTTCTCTTGCGGCTGCGGGATCAGGATGGCAGCGTAAGACTCACGATGACAGGCTCCCGAGCTTTTCTTCATAATTCGTACTTCACAATTCATAATTTCTTCAAATATTTCCCCGCTTCATCTCGCCCATCAAATAATCGCACGACCGCACGCACAGCGCCATGATGGTCAGCGTCGGGTTCTGGCAGGCAGTCGAGGTGAAGCCCGCGCCGTCCATCACGAACAGGTTCTTCACATCGTGAGATTGCTGAAACTGGTTGAGCACGGATTTTTTGGGACTGTCCCCCATGCGCGCCACGCCGACCTCATGAATCCCAAGCCCGGGCTCGCGGTCGTGGACCGTGTAAGGTTTGATGGACTTGGCTCCGGCGGCTTCCATCATTTTGGTGGCCGTCGCCTCCATATCATCAATCAGGCGGTGCTCGTTCTCTCCGTAGGTCATGTGGATGCGAAGCACGGGAATGCCAAACGTGTCCTCCACGTTCGGGTCAATCTCCACGTAATTATCCCAGCGCGGCAGGCACTCGCCAAATCCGCGCAGCAGCATGGTGGAAGGCCGGTCATTCATGATCGCTTTCTTGTAGGCCTCGCCGTAACCCGCCGCTTTATAATTGGGCTGAGGATCGTCGCCCCAAGTCTGGAATCCGAAACCGCGAATGTACTCGCGCGACTTCTCTCCGCCCGGCAGGTTTTGGAAGCGCGGGACGTAAATGCCGCCCGGCCGGTTGGGCCCATTCAAATTAGGTTTCACCGGCAGGTCCGGAAATTCACCATACGCGCCGCCGCCCATCCAAACGTGGTCCATCAGGTAGTGGCCCAAAATGCCACTGGAATTGGCCAGCCCGTTTGAATATTGCGAATTGGCGGAATTCAAGAGCACGCGCACGGACTCCAGCGCCTGCGCGCACAAAATCACGGCGCGGCCGCGAACTTCGTTCGGCTCGCGCGTGTTGCGGTCAATATACAGGACGCCGCCGGCGCAGTTGCGATCGCCATTCATCAGCACCTTGTAGACCATGGCGTTCGGAATGTGAGTGCAGTTACCGGTCTTGACGGCGTCGGCCACGGTGGTGAATGCGGAATTGAAATAAGAATGGGTCTGGCAACCACGGCTGCACGGCCCGCAGTAGTGGCAGGGGGCGCGCCCGTTAATCGGCTTGGTGAGATTGGCGAGCCGGCCCTGGGTAAGAGTCCAGCCCAGCTTTTCCTTGATCCGGTTGCGGACCAACTGTTCCACGCATGTGAAGTTCATGGGCGGCTGAAACTTGCCGTCGGGAAGTTGCGACAGGCCCTCGGCGAGGCCTTCAATGCCGACATATTCCTCCACCAAGTCGTAGTAAGGCTCCACGTCTTTGTAACTCAAAGGCCAGTCTTCCCCGTAACCATCGTGCGAGGCGGCTTTGAAATCCAGATCGCTGAAGCGATAGCTATGGCGTCCCCAGAGGTTGGTGCGTCCGCCCGTAATTCGCACACGTCCGACCCACCGGAAGGGCATTCCGGGAGTGGTGGTGTATGGTTCCTCAAGATCGTTCGCCACCCAGCTCTCGGTGGATTCATGCGCGGCCCCGGCCTGAATGGGACGGGTCTTGGTGTAGAGATTCCAAGCCTTGTTGCGGTATTTGTACTTGAAGTCGGGCTCGTGCTCGGTGAAGTTGCTGTCCGACTGCGGGCGTCCTGCGTCCACCAAAGCGACCTTGAGGCCGGCCTCGGAAAGCCGCTTGCACGCCCAGCCGCCGGAGGCGCCCGAGCCAACAACGACGACGTCGAAATTATTCTTGGATTTTTCTGACAACCGAAAGCCTCCTGTTGGGGGGCGAAGTCAATCAGGCATGAAACGATGAATGATGAACAATGAATGATGAAGTTTTAAAAACCGAATCACACAGGCCGGGTTGGCATGCTGTTTTTAGTTCATCGTTCATTATTCATCGTTCATCGTTTCTTAAACGTTCCCCTTTTTCATTTCACTCATCAAGTAATCGCACGAGCGAACGCAGAGCGCCATGATGGTGAGGGTGGGGTTCTGGCAGGCGGTGGAGGTGAAGCCTGAGCCATCCATCACAAACAAATTCTTGACGTCGTGGGCCTGCTGAAACTGGTTCAGAACGGATTTCTTGGGATCATCCCCCATGCGCGCAATGCCCACTTCGTGAATGGCCCAGCCAGGCCCGCCGGGGTGCGCTTCAGTCTGAACGTTCTTGGCGCCAGCGGCTTGCAGCATCTCACCGGCGGACTCCGCCATGTCCTTCACCATGGCCATTTCGTTGTCGCCGTAAGTCATGTGGATGTTGAGGACGGGTATGCCGAATGCGTCCACCTTGTTCGGATTGATTTCCACGTAATTATCCCAGCGCGCCAGGCACTCTCCAAATCCGCCCAAGCCGATATAAGTGACGGGATCCTGCATCGCCTTCTTATAAGCGGCGCCAAAGCCCGGTGCGCCCCAGTTGAAGCTGACGCCGCCTCCGCCCTGAAATCCGAAGCCGCGCAAGAATTTGGTCGATTGGGGTCCTTCGTGGGCGTTGCGAAAACGAATCACGTAGATGCCATCTGGCCGGTCGGGACCGTTCATGGAGGGCTTGCCCGGAAGGCCTTCCAGTTGGCCGCCCGCGCCGCCACCCGTAATGTGATCCATCAAGTAATGTCCCAGAACGCCGCTCGAATTGGCGAGGCCGGCGGGGTATGTTGTATTAGCGGAGTTGAACAGGATGCGGACCGATTCGAGAGCCTGCGCGCATAAAACCACGGCGCGGGCATGGACTTCCTTGGGCTGGTGAGTGTTTCGATCGATGTACAGTATGCCGTTGGCGCGATTTTTGTCGGAATCCATCAGCACTTTGTAAACCATGGCATTCGGAATATGAGTGCACTTGCCGGTGGCGACAGCGTCGGCGACGGTAGTGAAAGCTGAATTGAAATAGGAGTGAGTGACGCATCCGCGCTCGCAGGGGCCGCAATAATGGCAGGGTGCGCGGCCATTGATAGGCTTGGTGATGTTGGCGCTGCGGCCAAGCGTCACCGTGCGGCCCAGCTTCTCTTTCACCTTGTTGCGCAGAAGTGTTTCCGCGCAGGTCAGCCCCATGGGCGGATGAAATTTTCCATCGGGCAATTCGTAAACGCCTTCATTGATTCCGGTGATGCCAACATAATCCTCGACGATGTCGTAATAAGGCGCCAGGTCTTTGTAGCTGAGGGGCCAGTCAACGCCATAGCCGTCGTGCGAGGCGGCCTTAAAATCCAGATCGCTCAGGCGGTAACTCTGCCGTCCCCAAACGTTGGTGCGGCCGCCCGTCACGCGCAAACGGCCCTGCCAACTGAAAGGCATTTTGTCGGCCGTGGTGTAAGGTTCGTCCAGGTCGTTGGCGAACCAGTCGTAGTTGTATTCCATGCAGGCGTAGCAATCTTTTTGGATGGGGCGCGTCTTGCGGATGATTTCCGGCGCGCGGTCGCGATACTTCAGCTTGAATGACGGCAAGTGCTCGGTGAAGTTCTTGTCCGATTGCGGCCGGCCGCAATCCACCATCGCCACTTTCAGTCCCGCCTCGGAGAGTCTCTTCGCCGCCCAGCCGCCGGAAGCGCCCGAGCCTACGACGATCACATCAAAATCCCTTCCTGATGATTGCCCCATTTAGTCGGCCCCCTAGCTTCAGCCCAAAACGCAGCATGACAGCAATGAATCTATGAACGCAACTTATCACGCGGGTAGAATTGCGTCAATCGGCGCAACGGTCTCTCTGCCCTTGACTCGAAGGTTGGGCAGGGGTCTAATCAATGCAGGGAATGTGACCGTTATCATCATATTGCGCTTGGAGAATCTCTCCTGGAAACTAAGCAGCAGATTTTGAAGGCGATAGAAGCCCTCCCCGACGATGCAGAGGTAGAGAACGCCTTGGATCGGCTCTGCCTGCTCTACACGATCGAGCGGGGTCTCAACCAAGCGGATCGCGGTGAACTCATCAGCCAGGCGGAAGTCCGCCTGCGAATGACGAAATGGCTCAAGTAAGATGGACGCCATAGGCAGCGGACGATCTTGAGGCGATTTGTTTGTTCATTGCGCGCGACTCTGCGCAAGTGGCAGCAGTATTCGCCGACCGGGTACTTCGAACCACAGATCGACTGGAGAGATTTCTACATTTAGGGAGGATTGTTCCAGAATTGGGAATTCGGAATGTGAGGGAAATTTTCGTTGGCAGCTATCGCGTTATCTATCGAATTCAGAACGACGAGGCTCACGTCCTAACAATCCACCATGGCGCGCAACTTCTCGACACTTCAAAAATTGAGTCGGGTATTTAATTCCGAGTCTTCAGTTTGCAAGTCTGGCGCAATTCTTATCGGATCGGCTCCGCTAAACGCCATTCTCCAGAAATCTTGAATACCGTCCTCAATGAATGATATCTTGGCAATCGCAAGGGTGTTTCATCAGGAGTCCTTATTCATGGAGAAAAATTCATCACTTCCGGTGCTCACTGAAAATAAATCCTCGGCCCGGGCCCTCAACCGCCGGGAATGGATCGCCCGCATGTTGGGAGGCGTTACGGCAGGTTTCGCATTCCCCGGGTTAGCGGCGGCGCATCCCGTGCGCGAGTTACTCGCTGATTCCTCCACCCTGGAAAAGGCAGATGCCAGCGTGGCCGCCGCCGATTGGACTCCGGAATTCCTGGACTCTTTCCAGGCGGCATCGCTCACCGCGCTGGCGGAACGCATTATCCCCGGCTCGTCGCGCGCGGAGGTGGCTCGGTTTATCGACACGTTGCTGAGCGTGGACAAACTTGAGAATCGGGAGCGGTTTCTGAATTCCCTTACCGCATTCGAGAGTGAGGCAATGAAAAAGTTTGGGCACTCCTATAAAGACCTGACCGAAACTCAGCAAAATGAAATCCTCACCATGGCATCCACTGCGGATTCAGGTCATCCTCAATCGCCTGGCGGCCGGCGGCGTCGGCGCGCGTCCCTCGGGCCGCCGATTGGGGCTTCCGGTCAGGAACACGACACGATTCGCGACCAATTCGAGAATTTGAAGGGGTGGGTGCAAGGGGCCTATTACTCCTCCGAAGTCGGCATGCGCGAATTAGGATGGACGGGGGAAGTCATGTTTGAAAGTTATCCCGGGTGCGACCATCCGGGCGGGCACGCCTAATTGACGATTTTCGATTGATGATTGGCGAAGCCTGATTTAAGGTTGTCGATTCTCGATTCAATTTCTTCAATCGACAATCATAAATCTTCAATTCCAAAAATGAATCCAGCCGAATTTATTTCGTCGCTTGCCCGAGGGAAGCCAGGGCCGGCTTATTTCCTTTGCGGTCCGGACCGTTTCTTGCATGAAGAGTGCCGGTTGGCCCTAATCGCCTCCCTGCCCGCAGAGGCGCGCGAATGGTGCCTGGCGGAGATTGAATACGAGCCCGGGCGCTTGGCACGCGAGCTCGAGGGCGCGCGCCAGATGCCGATGCTCGGCAGCCATTTCTATCTGCTGTTCACTAATCCTGACGACTTCAAACATTCGACCGACGAAGATGTGGACGCTCTCAAGGATTACCTGGATCGTCCGTCGACATTTGCAACCGTTGTCTTTATGGCCATCGAGCCTGACCGGCGGCGGAAAATCATCACGTCACTCGAGAAGAAGGCCGTGGTGGTGGAAATGCTCCCCCTCTCGCGCCGTGATGCGGCGACGTGGGTAAAGCGTTATCTGGAAAAAGCCGGAGTCGAGGCCTCGCCCGAGCTTGCCGAAGAAATCGCGGCCAAGTTTGAAACCAGCCGCGACGCGCGGGGCCAGGCGGGCACGGGCGGCGTCAATCTGCTTTGGGTGCGCACCGAACTCGAGAAACTTCTGACGGCCAAACCCGAAGCCAAACATCTGGAGCGCGGCGACTTGGAATTGATGGTGGGCTTCCGGGAAGAGCACGTGATCGGCAAACTGTTGCGCGCCATCGCGGAGCGGCGATTTGGGACCGCCATTGAGCACCTGCGGGCTCTGCTGGCCAGCAAAGAATCCGAGATGTTGCTGCTGTGGTGTATTGCAGATCTCTTCCGCCAGGCGCTGAGAGGCTCTGGGGGCCAGCAATTCGGGCGCGGCGCATGGAACAAGTTTGCCAACCCTTATTCGACGCCCGAAATCGCCCAAATAGTGGCGCGCGACTATCCGCGCGAGCAGTTATTGCAAGCCATCCGGCTGGCCCGCCAAGCCGATTTGGGAATCAAGTCTTCGTGGAAGGATTCGCGAATTTTGCTGGAATTCCTGATCTGGCAAATCATCGTGGGCAAATCGTCAGACCTGGTTCCGGCCTTTGAGTTGCCCTCGACATCCGTTGAAGCGTGAAGTTGAGCGATTTTGTGATTGAGTGATTTGGCGAATGCCTTGATTCTTGTTGAAATCCTTTTAATCGCTAAATCACAAATCGCTCAATCGTCAATTGATTTTAGGCCAGCGCGTTGAACCGAACACTCAGCCGCGACTTATAGCGCGCCGCGGTGTTGCGGTGCAGAATGCCCTTGCGGATCGAATGGTCGATGAGGGCCAGGGTGGGACGGAGCAGCGCTTGCGCCTCCGGTTTATTCTTGGCGTCGAGCGCCACTCGCAGCTTGCGGATCTGGTGCCGGAGCTTGGTGCGGTGCGTGCGATTAGCATCTTCACGCTTTAAAGTTTGCTTGATGCGTTTGAGCGCAGATTTATGGCTTGCCACAGAATCTCCTTTTAGACAAAATGGAATCATCTAATTTAGCAAAGGTCTACCTCCGCGTCAATGGTATAGAGAATGAACAACCCGGAATCCAAAAACAAGATTGAACTGCTCCTGACAGAAGAGAAAATCATGCAGCGCGTCCGCGATCTCGGCGCCCAGATTACGGCTGACTATCAAGGCCGCCGGCTGCATCTGGTGGGGATCCTGAAGGGGGCCTGGGTGTTTCTCGCCGACCTCGTTCGGCACATCGATCTTGAAGTCACGGTGGATTTCCTGGGCATCGCGAGTTACGGGGCAGGCACAACCTCCTCCGGACAGGTGAAGATCACCAAAGACCTCGACCAGAGCATCGAAGGGCTGGACGTCTTGGCCGTGGAAGACATTCTGGATACGGGGCTGACCTTCACTTATCTGCACAAAATGCTGAGCGCGCGCAAACCAAAAAGTTTGAAGCTGGTGGCGCTGCTCGACAAAGCGGAGCGGCGCATCAAGCCCGTTCAAGCCGACTACGTCGGGTTCACCATTCCCGATCTCTTTGTAGTGGGCTATGGACTCGACTACGGCCAGAAGTACCGGCAGCTTCGCGACGTCTGCGTTCTCCATCCCACCCCGGAAGACGCGGGGATTGCCACCGCCGGACAGTAATATCACCTCCACTCTTTCCACAATCAGGTTTACAAAATCAGCGGGCGGGCACGATAATGCCCGAGTCACCCAAAATGGCAAACCCGGAATTTTCCACCCCGCTCATGCGCCAGTACAGCGCCATCAAGGAGCGCCATCCAAACGCTCTTCTACTCTTCCGCCTCGGCGATTTTTATGAGCTGTTTTTTGAGGACGCGGTCACGGCGTCAAAGGAACTGGAAATCACCCTGACCTCCCGCAACAAGGAAAAGGGCGTGGCCGTGCCCATGTGCGGCGTGCCCTACCACGCCGCCGAAGGATATATCGCCAAACTTATCCGCAAGGGATTTCGCGTGGCCATCTGCGACCAGATGGAAGACGCGCGCTTTACCAAAACGCTGGTCAAGCGCGAAGTTACGCGCGTGGTCTCACCGGGCACGGCGACGGATTCGCAAGTGCTGGAGCCGCGCGAGAACAGTTATCTGGCCGCCCTGGCGGAAAAAGACGGCGCGACGGGCCTCGCGTTCGCCGACCTTTCAACCGGTGAGTTCCGCGCCACCGAATTCCCCGGCCCGCAGGCCCAGGCCCGGCTGCGCGAGGAGTTGGATCGCATGCGTCCGCGCGAGATCCTATTGCCTCCGCTCGCTCAACCGCTGGAAGCGGTTTCTTCACGCGAGGGCGTGCCCATCACCCGCACGCCGCTCGACGACTGGATATTCACCGAAGAATACGGTGGACGCTTGTTGCGCGATCATTTTCGGGTGGCCTCGCTCGCCGGTTACGGCTTGGAGGATCATTCACTCGCCGTGGCGGCGGCGGGAGCCATCCTGCATTATGTCCGCGAAACGCAGCGCGGTTCCCTCGCCCATCTGGACGGAATCCGCTTCTACGAGCAGCGTGATTCGTTGATCCTCGACCCCGCTACCTTGCGCAATCTCGAATTGCTGGAACCCTCATTTGGCGGACCTCGCGCGTCCACGCTACTCGGCGCGCTCGACCGTTGCGCCACCTCTCTCGGCGCGCGCCTGCTGAAGAGCTGGATACTGCGGCCGTCCATCGATCGCGCCGAAATCGAAGGCCGGCTCGAAGTGGTGGAAGAATTGTTGAAGTCCACCATCGCGCGGGAGGAGTTGCGCCGCACCCTCGGCCAAATTCAGGACCTCGAGCGGTTGCTCAGCCGGGTCACGCTGGAAACGGCCAACGCGCGCGACCTGATCGCGCTTAAGAACTCGCTCCAGCAACTGCCCGTGGTGCGCGCCTCGGTTTCGCATTTTCGCGCTCCCCGCCTGGTTGAGCTTCACGCGCAGTTGGATGAGCTGGCGGATGTCCGCGACCTGCTCGAAAAATCCATTCATCCGTCACCAGCCGCGGTATTGACCGAAGGCGACTTGATTCGTCCCGGTTATCACGCCGAGCTCGATGAGTTGCGAGACTTGAGCCAGAACAGCAAACAAGTGATCGCGCAAATCGAAACGCGGGAGCGCGAACGCACGCGCATTGCATCCTTGAAAGTGCGTTTCAATAATGTGTTCGGTTACTACATCGAGGTCTCCAAGCCCAACCTTCCCCAAGTTCCGGCGGATTATGAGCGCAAACAAACGATGGTAAACGCGGAGCGGTTCACCACTCCGGAGCTCAAAGAGCTTGAGGAAAAGATTTTGGACGCCGAAGAACGCAGCCAGACCCTCGAGCGTGAACTGTTTGTGGAAATTCGGCGCCGGGTTGCGGCTGAAGCTCGCCGAATTCGTCAGACCGCCCGCGTCCTGGCGGAGCTTGACGTGGAAACATGCTTCGCCTTTCTGGCCGCGGAGCGTAATTACTGCCGGCCCCAATTTTCCGACGATGGAGAGATGGTGATCCACCAGGGGCGGCATCCCGTCATCGAACTGATCGGCGAAGAGGAACAAGGCGGGCGATTTATCCCCAACGACCTGTACATGAATTCCGGCTCCGATCTGATTCTCTTGATTACCGGACCGAATATGGGCGGGAAATCGACTTATCTGCGGCAGGCGGCGTTGATTTCATTGATGGCGCAAATGGGAAGCTTTGTGCCCGCGACGCAAGCCAAGCTGCCCTTATTTGACCGCATCTTCACCCGCATTGGCGCGTCGGACAATCTGGCGCGCGGGCGCTCCACATTTATGGTGGAGATGACGGAAGCGGCCAGCATCTTGAATACGGCCACGCCTAAGAGCCTTGTGCTGCTGGATGAAATCGGGCGCGGGACGGCCACATTTGATGGGTTGGCGATCGCATGGGCGGTGGTGGAGCACCTGCAAATGCGGACGCGCGGCAAAACACTCTTCGCCACTCATTACCACGAGCTTACCGAACTCGCCGACCTGTTACCCGGTGTGCGCAATTATCACGTTTCCGTGAAAGAGTCGGGCTCGAACATTGTCTTCCTCCGCAAAGTCGAGCCGGGCAGCGCGGACAAAAGTTATGGAATTGAAGTGGCCCGTCTGGCAGGTCTGCCGCCTGCGGTCATCGAGCGGGCGCGCGAAGTCTTGGCCAAGCACGAACAGTACGAACACACTTTGAGCTCGCGCCTGGAACAACGCCCAGGCGGTGAGGAGAAGGGGCCCGTCCAGTTGACGATATTTACGCCGTTGAACGCGGAAGTTGTGCGGGCCATCGAAAAAGCCGACCTCGACAACCTGAAACCCATTGATGCTTTGAACCTGCTGGCCGAACTCAAGAAACAAATTCAATCATGAACGCGTCACGAGCTGAAGAACTTGGACAACTTCTATTTATCGGTTTGGAGGAAGACTGTTGGAGTTCTGCGCTTGAAAAACGGCTTCGTACAATTCGTCCGGCAGGGATAATTCTAAACCAAGCAAATTTGACGTCCCCAGACTCCGCTGCGGCGCTCACCGCCAAAATTGCGCACACACTGGACACGCCTCCTTTTTTGGCGCTTGTGGGAGAGGTTGGTACCGTCAATCCGTTGCCGAGTTTTTTCCCTCCTTTGCCTTCACCGCTTGCCGTTGCCGCCATGGGCCCTCGTGCGGCAAGAGAACTGGGCAAACTTTCAGGCGCCGGATTGAAACTGATGGGCTTCAATATGACGTTTGCGCCGTCACTTGACATCTCCTCAAATCCCGCAAATGCCACCGTACGTCAAGTGAGCTTCGGAGTTGACGGAGAGAAGGTCGCAGCCTTGGGCGAGGCTTTTGTTCAAGGCCTGCAGTCCAGTGATGTCCTCGCTTGTCCGAAATCCTTTCCCGGGTTCGGCGATGCGCGGCCTGACGCCGATTCCGGCCTCCTGACCAGCGCCAAACCCATGGCCCGTATGTGGAGGGAGGATCTCGTCCCCTACCGGAACATTCTTCCCCGCGTTCAGCTGGTGATGGTGAGCTATCTTGCATATAAGGCGTATGATCTCAACTCGGCGATTCCTGCGTCGATTTCTTCCAATGTCCTTGAGGGATTATTGCGGGTGAAACTCGGCTATCGCGGCATTTGCCTGGCGGATTATTATAGTGCGGCAACGGAAATGCTCAGTTTTCTTAATCCATCCACCCCCGGATCCATTTCGATGGACTTCGAAACGCTCCCCAAGAGCATCGCGGCTGGTGTCGACATCCTGGTGGTTATGGGAGGGGCGCGGTTTTCAGAACTTGTTGGGGAGACCCTCAAGAAATCTCAAAAAGCGGGAACGCTTACAACACAAAGAATAAGCGAAGCTATTAAGCGGATCGCGCGCGCCAAGAAGGGCTTGCGCCGTCCCACGGGGAAATTTTCGAAGAAAACCTTCGACCGGATATGCCGTGAATTCGAAGATTTCAGTCAAGGGTGCCGTTCCGCGGAGCGAGGAATTGACTAAAACAAAACCGCAACACTCTCGATTGGTTGTTGGGCTGATCTCCGGGACGTCGATGGATGGCATCGACGCAGCTCTGGTACGAATCACGGGGACTGCCGCACAACCGCGCGTAAGTTTGCTAGCTTTTGCGGACCGCCCTATTCCACCTGCAATTCGGCAAAAACTCATGAATTTGGCCGCTGGGCTGATGACGACAGCGGCGGAGATCAGCGAGCTCAATTTTATTCTCGGCGAGTTGTTTGGTGAAGCGGCGCTTGAAGTCTGCCGCCGGGGTGGTGTCGCGCTCCGGCAAATTTCAGTGATCGGCTCGCACGGCCAGACGATTTTTCATGAGGGAGGTTCGAGTCTTCCTGCTCAGAAATCGAAACACAGGAAGATTCGCCACAGCGCCCTAAGCAGGCCTTCCACACTTCAGATCGCAGAACCCGCGGTCATTGCCGCAATGACTGGAGCGTCTGTGGTGGCGAATTTTCGCACGGCGGATATCGCCGCGGGCGGCCAAGGGGCGCCTCTGGTCCCCTTGGTGGATTACCTTCTGCTCCGTGATTCTCGTCTGGGAAGCGTGGCCTTAAATATCGGGGGGATTGCCAACGTCACCGTCATACCCCCGCGCGCGCGACCGCAAGACGTGCTGGGATTCGATACGGGACCGGGCAACATGGTGATGGATGCCTTGGCGCGTCATGCAACGAATGGCCGGAATTCTTTTGATAGGGGTGGCCGGCTTGCGTCGCAGGGACGGATTCTTCAACCTCTTTTAGATGACGTCATGCGGCTGCCCTATTTTCCCCAGAGGCCGCCCAAGAGCGCCGGCCGCGAGCAATTTGGGGCGGATTTTGTGCAGCGCTATTTCCTGAAACGGCGCGGCGCCCGTCCGGCGGATTTACTTCGCACCGCCGCCGAGGTGACCGCGCTTTCGATTTCAAATGCCCTCCAACAATTCGTTTTCGCGAAAACAAAAATTGATCGCTTGATCGTTTCCGGAGGCGGTGCGCGCAACGGCTTCCTTCTCGAGCGGCTCAAGGGGCTTCTGCCCGGAATTTCGGTTCATCTCTCGGATGAATTCGGATTGCCCGTGGACGCCAAAGAAGCGATTGCATTCGCCGTGCTCGCCGACCGAACGATGCACGGCCTCCACGGGAATCTCCCCTGCGTCACGGGCGCCGGCAAGGCAGTAATTCTGGGAGCGATTTCCACGAAGCCTTGAGGCCCGGAAATTGCCGGGGATGGACCTCAACCCTTGTAGCCCAAATACCAAAGGCTGGTAATGAGCGCCTCGCGCCAGGAATGGAGGGCGCGGTCAAAAGGCACCGCTTCAATGGGACTGGCCGGAGCAGGAGAACCGTAAACCGTGACGCCGGCAGCCTCGAAGAACAGCTTAATTCGATGCAGGTGGAACCCGTCACTGACCGCAACGCAGGTCTTTCCGTGAAGCTGCCTCAATAAGGCTGCCACGGCTTGCACACTCTCATAAGTTGATTCACTGCGGTCATCCACAAGAATTTTTTCCTTGGCGACCCCATTCTGTATCAAATAGTCGCGGCTCACTCCTGCCTCGGAGTAAACCGGATCGCCGCCCTTGCCTCCGGTTGTGATCACAACCGGCGCCAGCCCCATTTCTTCCAAATCGAAGGCGTGGTCCAGGCGCGCCTTGAGGACGGGAGAAGGAGTCCCGTTATATTCCGCGGCCCCAAAGACCACAATGGCATCCGCGGGCCGGGCCTCATCCTTGGCCGCTTGTTGTCGAATGGCTCGATAAAGAGCCCATTCCATCAATGCCGCACCTATGAACGCGACAACGAGGAAAGGCAAAAAGAAGTGGCGAACGCGGGGGACGTTCAGTCGATGTACTCCTTCAAGTCTGACTCCGAAACGCCACCGGGGCGGAGGATGCGAGCGCGCTCGCCGACAAGGTCCACGACGGTGGAGGCCACGGACCCATAGGTGTTCCCTCCGTCCAGGATGAGTGGAAGGTCAGGCCCTAATTGCTCATCAACCCCGGCTGCCGTGGAGCAGGGTTGATTCTTGGCCAGGTTGGCGCTGGTGCCCGTGATGGGGCGGGCTACCGCCTCAATCATGGCGATGGCCAGGGCCGCCTTGGGCCAACGCAATCCCACCTTGCCCGTGTTGGCGGTGACTTTCAAGGGAATCAAGCGGGACGCAGGAACCACGATGGTCAATGGTCCGGGCCAGAATTTTTCCGCCAACTTGAAGAATAATCGCGGAGGATTTAGAGCCAAATCGGCGGCCTGGTCGAGCGAAGACACCAGGAGGGGCAGAGGCCGGTCCGCTGTCCGCCGCTTAATGCGAAATATTTCGCTTACCGCAGCCAGGTTGAGCGGATCGGCGGCCAGGCCATAGAACGTGTCGGTGGGGAAGGCCACCACCTTCCCGGACGTGATCAGGCGAATGGCATATTCCAGTGCGTACTCCATACGCACTGTATCCGTGATGTCGACCTTGAGGATTTCCGCCATTTGGGCACCGGGACAAGGAGAATCTTGGGATGAGGAACTGACCGTAACATAAGCACCGGACAGGGTCAATGACCGGACCCCATACTTTTGATAATCGGCTGGCGGGCCATCCTGACCTTTACGGATAAGAAAATGGGCTTGACATTGGTGCAGGGCCTGGGTCAAAATGCATGTATATCTACAGGTTAGACGGTATTATATTCTCACTTATGAAACGGGGGTGTTTGCGAGTTGGCAGAAGTGCGACTTCAAGAAGGTGAATCACTCGAAAATGCATTGCGCCGGTTCAAGCGCAAGGTTCAACAAGAGGATATCATCAAGGAAGTAAAACGACATTCCTTTTATTTGAAACCGGGCGAAAAGCGGCGCGTGAAAGCAGCATTGGCCAGGAAACGGAACCGGAAGAAAGCCAGGCACGAACCCGAATAACATCCAACCCAAGGGCGAAGGGAGGACAGCCTGAAGATGTGCTGTTCTCCCTTTGCATTGTATCGTCAGGGAATTACACGCGATTTCAACCAGGGGGCCGTGTATGGAATACCTAGACAGAACTCTGAAATGCATCGATTGTGGTTCCGATTTTGTCTTTACATCCGGTGAACAGCTTTTCTACGCCGACAAGGGCTTTAAGAACGAGCCCAAGCGGTGCAAGAATTGTAAGTCAAAACGCAACCAGTCGATGAGTGGACAGGGTTCACAGCGCGTTGAGACCACCACCGTGTGCTCCCAATGCGGGAAAGAAACGACGGTGCCGTTCAACCCTACTCAGGGCAGACCGGTCTTCTGTCGTGAGTGCTTCCAGCAGCGGCGGGCTGCGGGCACGCTCGCTTAAGAAAAGCCTCTCTGATTCCACGCTCCTCAAACCATCAGGCGGAAGCATACCCGGAAGGTCACGTCCTTAACTCACTATCTCAATTCTCGGGTAATATGCTGTTCAAGAACCCTGAGCCCCGGAACTTATCCCTAATTCACCGGATTCATAACCTCGTTCGGTAAACGGGCTGGCGGGATCAGCCTGCAATGGCATACAATTAAATCCCTGCGATGTCCACTTTTCACCTTATCAATTTCGGATGCAGGGCCAGTCAGGCGGATGGCGCCGCCCTCAAGAAGCAATTAATGGATGCAGGGCTGTGCGAGGTCGATGTCGTGGACCAGAGCCGCGTGGCTGTTCTGAACACCTGCACTGTAACCGCCAATGCCGACGCTGAGGTCCGTCAGGTAGTGCGGCGCATTCATCGCGCGAATCCCCAGTGCCAGATCCTGGTGACGGGATGTTACGCCCAACGGGCGCCAAACGAAATCGCCCAGCTTGCGGGAGTAAAGTGGGTGGTGGGGAATTCGCACAAGCACAATGTCGCGGAGCTTCTCCGCACCGCCCTGGGCCAAGAGGCAGGGCGGGAAACTTCGGCCGCCAAGTCCGAACCTCGCATCGGCGAGAATTCGCCCGAAAATCATGGGCTCGTCCAAATCCTAAGTCGCGGTGATAAAGGCGACGCTGCGGCGCAACTAAACCCAGCCCAACGAATGCCGGACCCGGATGATTCAACAGCTCAGATCAGAGTGGGGGAGATTTCTGAAGAATTCCATTTCGCGCCCGTCTTCCCTGACGACCGGACTCGCCCCACGCTTAAAATTCAGGATGGCTGCGGAGCGCGATGTTCGTTTTGCATCATCCCGACCGTCCGCGGGCCCAGCCGGAGCTTGCCTGCCGATACCGTCATCGAACAAATCCGCGAACTCGAACGCGCCGGTTTCATGGAAGTAGTTCTTTCAGGAATCAATTTGGGAAGTTACGGCCGGGACCTCGGACGACAAATCACCTTCCTCGGCCTGCTCGAACGCATCCTGAAGGAGACCACCATCGCGCGCTTGCGCATTAGCTCGATCGAACCCATGGACGTCAGCGCCGAACTCATTCAATTGGTGGCCGGCGTCCCACGCACGGCGCAACACTTCCATGTGCCCCTGCAAAGCGGGTGCGACAGAATACTCCGGCAAATGAACCGAAGGTACTGGGCCCGCCAATACGCCGAGCGCATTCATTCCATCCGCGAGCAGATTCCCAACTGCGGCATCGGCGCCGACGTGATGGTGGGGTTCCCCGGCGAGAGCGACAAGGACCACCTGGCCACGATCCGCCTACTTGAATCCCTTCCCCTCACCTACGTCCACGTTTTCCCTTACTCCTCGCGTCCGTCGACGCCCGCCGCGGCCATGCCAAGCCAGGTGAATGGCAGGGTGGCTCACGAGCGTGCCCGGGAAATCCGGAGCCTGATTGCGGCAAAGCACCGCGTGTTTCTCGCCAGCCAGGTGGACCGCACTCTCTCCGTGCTTACATTGGATGAATTGGAGGAAGGGACGCAGGTGGCACTGAGCAGTAATTACCTTAAAGTTGCACTGCCCGGCTCCACGATTTCCCCCAACACCTTGTTCGATGTCCGGGTCGGGCGCGCGGACGCCAATCTTCTTTATGCCTATGATCCGGCGGATTCATCCACCCAATCCTTCCAAGAGTGTTTCATCCAGGCCTAATGCAAGAACGAAGAGGAAGATTTGAAAACGAGTGCATCCCTGGCTCTGGACAGGCCCGGCATATTCATTCAGAATATTTGAGCGGGAGCGATATGAATCTTTGCACCAGCTTTGGCGCCTGTCCCCAATCGAGGTAACTGAGCGTGAGCACTTTTGAAACTCCGGTCCGCGAAAGCATTTCGGTTGCGGAATACGTTAAGGGGACTTTTGTCCCTCTGTCACAGCTCGTCCGCGGCTGGGAATTGCATTCTGCCGTCCCGCTGACTCCCGCCGAGGAACGCGGCATGTTACGCGAGCCCGCTCAAGCTATTCCCGCGACCATTGTGGAGCGGCTGGGGAAGGTTCGGGTGTTGGTGGTTCCCTATGTGGGTTGCAAAGACAGCGGGGACGTGGTCTGCTTTTCGAAACCCAAAGGCGAAACGCATTCCGCCGTGTGGGTTGAGTCAAGCGAGCGCATTGACCTCGTGCTTCCCTGCCGTGAACTTGACCCGCATGATACCGGGTTTGAGTTTCTTGCCAGCATTGCCGAATTGCTGCGGCCAAGACTTACAAGACAGGAAGTGGAGCGGTACGTTCAGCTTCTTGAAGAAGAAACGCGCGCCGGCGTCCAAGGCGAGATTGATGAAGAGGCCCTGGCGGCCAAGCGCCAGATTGCCGGCACCCGTTTCCGGCGCCGACTCGTTCACGAGCAACACGATCGTTACCGTGAAATATCTTTCTCGGCCACCGTGGCCGAATACATGCACGGCCTCTGGCACGACGTCCAAGTCCGCATCGGACCCGAACACCTGCCTGTTCTGCAATTGCGCCGCCGCATGATCCTGATGTCCGAAATGTTCCCTCCCAATCAGGGTTATCAGGTTTTTTCCGAAGAGCTCAAAAAAGAGGATTAGCGGCCGCCAAAATCATTCCACCCTACTGTGGCGGGTGCACGAACAAACTCAGGACCAGGCCCACAATTGAAGCCGCGGGCTGCCCCTGCGCTTTGGCCCGATAAAGCCGGTAAGCCGATTCCAAGAACATATAAATCGGGCCAATCATCAAAAACGACGGTAGGCCAAGCATGAATAAAGCCCACCCTTGCAAGAAGGCGCCCGCCAGGAAAAATCCCGCTGTTACGGAGGTCCATCGGGCGGCGGGGAATTGGAACTTGGTTTGTAGCCGGAACTGTTCTTCGCGAGGATAAGTGCCCCACACCATGGCCATGACGTGCGCGTTGTCCCGGCGCCGGGTGTATTCTTCCACAACCTTCTGCCGCTGCGGATTTCTTGGTTGGGTATACTCCCGGTATTTGAGCTTTGGGTCAGCATCCATTTTCTCGAATTCGTATACCCACCGCCGCCTCAAACCTTTTCCTTCTTCATGCCAATGCAGCGATCGGTAAACACTGTCTTCAAAGAGAATGGGTGCGGCGCCGGCCAGCAGATCATCATAAACCATGGAGCGAATGGTCAAGTTGCCTGAACCGGCCCGCCGGATCACCTGGTCACCCTCCAGTGAAAAATCCGGGCCAGCGGTTTTCGCGGCGCGATTTTCCGGCCGCACGAGTGCCTCCCAAATAAGGTAAGGCAAGGACAGAATGAAGAGGCCGTGAGGTTTGCCGGAGTATACGATGTAAAGCATTCTCGCGACGGAGTCAAAACCGAGGTAGGCGAGCACATTCTCCACCCAGCCCGGCGGCGTCGAACCATAGGCCTGCGCCACGGTCATGAATATGAAAAAATTGGTGAGCGTGGACGCGGCGGAGATAATCATCATGTTCAACCCCGTTTCCATCTCCCACTTCCGCTGCAATGGGTCGGGGGCCAAACCCGCGAGGAAGAAGAAAGTAGCGATGCGTTTTCGCAGGTCCTGCCGATATACTTCTTCAAGGTGCCCTTTGGCCGCCTGAGCCTGGCTCTCCGGTGAATAAGAAATGGAATGTCTGACGGCATTGCTGAAATCCCATTTCTTCAAGCCATAGCGCACCACGTAGCCGGGCTCAACCGTTCCCTCCGCCGTCATAATCTCGTACATTTCATTAAAAATCTGGACGGCGGTCCCGGGATGGATGGCGTGGGTTAAATCGCCGGAGCGGCGCGCGACCCAATGATCCTTTTCAAAGGCGGAATAGATCCACACCTCAACCGGTTCGCCCGGCTGCGCATTTCGCAAGCGATCCGGGGCGAGATTGGATGAGGATGGCATGGTTTTTTCGCGCCCCCTCCACTCTGGTTTATCTCAAGTGGTTTCGTTGGCCGTCGTGTTGCACACTCTACCTGAAAACCAAATGGTCAAGCAAGGCGAGAGACATTTTGCGTTGCAGGGAGCGCGGGCGTCCCGCCCGCTCTTTCCGGATCACTTAGATTGCGGGCGAGACGCCCGCGCTCCCAGGAAACTGAGGACGCAACCGCATTATGATCGCGGCTGGGTCAAGACGATTTCAGCGCCAAGGCGCTGCTCGCATAGGCGAGGCACGTCCTCACGTTGTCTTCCTCCAGTTGGCGGTGAGCCGATGCTTCCATGCTCTCCGGTTCCGGAAGGGGCGAACGGGGCGGGTTGGTCCGAACCATGGTCAAACTTCGGGCCAGGAATGCGCCATTTCGCGCGGGGAAGGTCGCCCAATATTTTTCGGTGAGGCAGGGAATCTTCAAAGGATTGCGGGTGATCATTTCCAAAGTGAATTTGGTGCGCGGCCGCGCTTTCGCGATTGTCCTTGCAATGGCCCGCATATCCAGCATCCCGCTTCCCATGGGAACTTCAGCCAGCAGAAAACCTTCGGCATATTCACTTACCGCCATGTCCTTGATATGCGTGCTGATGGCGTAAGGCGCGAGGCGCGTGACCACGTCCATGGGGTCGTCGAGCAAAGAAATATTGTTGCCGGTATCAAGGCAAACGCCAAAGTACTCACTGCTGTGTTCTTTCATCAGGGCCACCAATTCGTCAATGGTCCAGTCCTTGTGGTTCTCGATTCCCATCGGCATCTTATGTTTTTCGAGGATGGGCAGGGCGCGCGCGATTCTGGCCTTCGAGTCTGAAACGAAATGCCTCCAATCATCCAGGTTCGAAAATGTTTCATACCGCCTGCCATTCAGGCAAGCCGAGCGAATACAAATCGCGCCCACCGATTTGGCAGCAACGACATCACGCTCAAAGGCGATGGAGTCGTCTTTCGGCAGGCCGGTTATAATTTCCAGATACATTTCCAGTTTTTCCGCGCGCTCCCGAAGTTTTTTGATGGAGTCGGAGTCAAGCGATGAGAGTTCCGCCTGGATTCCGCCTGCTCCCAGCGCGGCGCAATAATCCAGAAACTCAAGGGTGGATTTTCCGCGCTGACCAAAGCCAAACGAATAAATGTTGACGCCCATCGAGGTGCGAGGAAGGGATTGGGCGACGAGGAACCCGTCGCCGGCCATAGCCGGGTGTGCGGCGGCCCCTGCCGCAGCCATCGTGGTCAAAAATGTCCTGCGGGTCATCATGAAAAATCCTTCAATGCATCTTCCCAAGGCTTTCGATAGGGACGAACAAGGTATCCGGACGCTTCTGCGTCCCCCACGATCTCTTCTTTCTCAGGGTTCCACCGGATTTTCCGTCCCAGGCGTATTGAGATATTGGCCAGGTGACACGCCGTGGCCGTTCGGTGGCCATCCTCCACATCGGCTGCCGGTCTCTGGCGTGATTTGATGCAGTCCACGAAATTTCTTGCATGCGAAACAAGCAGATTATTGGAGGCCTGTTCTTTGACCGCATCCATCCAGGGCGCGGCCTTCACGTCGGTACGGCGCACGGGGCCGCCCACCGGATGTCCGGAAAATTCGGGAATTTGGTTTTCCGGCGCGGTCTTCATGTCGGCGAAAACTTCATACCCGGTGCGCGAAACCTTCATGCTGCCCTGGGTCCCGAAGAACTCGAGCCCGTCCCCCGCTCCGCGCCCCCGGCTCGCTTCGCGATGCGACCAGAGCATGGTAAATCCGGGATATTCAAAAAGCGCGTCCTGCGTATCGGGAGTTTCTCCGTTATCCTGAAGAGCAAATCGTCCGCCACTCGATTCGACCGCCTGGGGCCCTTGAACTCCCATCGCCCACTGCACCACGTCGATCTCATGGGCGCCCAGGTTGGTCATTTGGCCGCCGGAGTAATCCCAAAACCACCGAAAGTGATAAATCGACCGGTTCTTGTTGTAGCGGCGCTTGGGTGCCGGACCCAGCCACAGGTCGTAATCCAGGCCGCGTGGAGGGTCGGAATCCGGTGGCGATCCGAATCCGGGCATCACGTTGCGGAAGGATCCCATGCGCACGGTGTGAACCTTTCCGATATAGCCGCCTTTCATGCGATTCAACCCGCTGTGGTAGTGGATGCCGCTCCGCTGCTGCGAGCCCACTTGAACGATGCGGTTGAACCGCCGCGCCGCCTTCACCATCCTCTGCCCCTCGGCGACGAACAAGGTCATGGGTTTTTCCACGTACACATCCTTGCCGGCCGCGCAGGCCAGCATGGCCAGAGGTGCGTGCCAGTGGTCGGGTGTGGAAATCACCACGGCTTGAATATCCTTATCATCAAGCAAGGCCCGAAAATCCTTATAACCCTTGGATCGCGGGCCACAGGCCGCCAGCCCTTCTTCCAGGCGGGGCTTGTAAACTTCGCAGACCGCCGCAAGGTCCACATCGTTCAGGGTCTTGAAGTCTTGAACGTGCTGCGAGCCGATCAGGCCGTACCCGATAAAACCGATTTGCACTCTGTCATTCGCGCCCAGGACTCGCGGCATGAACGCGGCCGCCGTCATCGAACTCAGAAATGATCTTCGTGTAGGTAACATGTGAACGAATATATCATCCATTCCTCCGCACTGAATGGGAAGTGTTATGGGCATCGGGGAAAAATTCGTAAAGTTGATGGTCGGGAGGATGGCTTATCCGAATAACCGTTGAACAAATCTTGGTGTTGAGTGCTTGCATTCCCAGCCGCACACGACTATCCTTCCCGCGAACTGATTTCGATTCCAGCCTGCAAAACTTGGAGATTCCATGGCTACTGCATTGCCCGACTACATTAAATCCTCTGCGCCCAACCCGGCCGACAAACGGGCGCCCTGGTACAAAAACACTTTTCCGACTTACGCCGGAATTTTTCTGTGGGTCGCCTTCTACCTGGGAATGGCCGGCACCACCATCAGCCAGGCCAGCTTGGGGGTTTGTATCGCCGGTTTGTTGGTGGCGGGCTTGTTGTGTTTTGGCCTTTATTACTACGCACCCGGAATGTTGGGGATGCAAACGGGACGAACGCTGTACATCGTCGGCACGTCCACCTTCGGCACCACGGGCGGCTACCTGATGCCGGGCTTGCTCATGGGACTATTACAGATAGGCTGGTTCGCCGTGGCCACGTATTTTGCCACCGACTTCATCATGAAAGGCTTGCATCAGGAATCGCGCACGCTGTTCACCGTGATTGCCCTGGTGTGGGCTTACGGGCTGGCATGGGTGGCCATCAAAGGAATTGGCTATGTGGCGAAAATCTCCCAGTTCCTCAACTGGGTACCCCTGATCATGATCTGCATCGTATTTTGGGCCAACAAGGATGGCATTGCAAACTACCACCCGCCGCAGAGTGATCCCGTAAACGGATTCCTCACCATTCTGGCCATCGTGATTGGGTTCTTCGCTACGGCGGGAGCCGCGGGCGCGGACTTTGGCATGAACAGCCGTAATGGCAAAGATGTCGTTTTGGGCGGGCTGACGGGCATCACTCTGGCGATTGTGGTGGCGGGAGGATTACCGCTCCTCTCGGTCGCGGGCCACATTGGCCTTACACCGGGCGCGCCCCCGAACTACGATTATGCCGCCACCATTTCCACGGTGGGAAGCATCGCGCCAATTATGTTTTTTCTGTTCGCCCTGGCCTCGATGGCGCCCACGTGTTTCTGCACCTTCATCGCCGCCAACAGTTTCGGAACCATGTTGCCTAAAATTCCGCGTGGAGTTTCCACGGTCGTGGGCGTGACCATTGGGGCTTTACTCGCCGTCACCGGCGTGGCCGCAAACTTGATCGGATTCTTTACTATCGTCGGCGCATCCTTCGGCCCCATCTGCGGCGCCATGGCGGCGGATTATCTGCTGGCCGGGAAAAAGTGGTCGGGGCCGCGGCAAGGAATTAATTGGGCAGGCTATGTCGCGTGGGCCGTCGGCTTTGTAGTTGGAATTCTCGACAAGATTCCGGGCGTCCCGGCGAGCCTGGTGAGTGTTGACCGCCCTGCCGTGCTCTGGTCGTTTGTGGTGGGGTTTGTAGTGTATTTCGCGCTCGCGGGTATAAGGCCTCCCGTTGTTCCCATGGGGGATTTGAGTAAGTAAGGTACTGAGATTTCCATCCCAGTCACTTGTAGGGCCGACCCTTGGGTCGGCCTTTATCGGCCTGCGAAATCATAGACGGGGCGAGAATTCAACTTTACGAGCAAGACTAAGAAGCCAAGGCAAGCTCGCGCACGGCGAGTCGCCGAAGAGACCCCGGACCTACGTTTGGATTTGATCGAAATTCCAAATATTTCCGGATACCTAAACTAGGCGTGAGATTCCAACAACTCCGCACGCACGTTTTTCAGGACATAGGCGGCCCGCTCCACACCTACCTCGCCGGGTAGATAGGGGTCTTCGTTCTCAATGCTCATAATGCCCTGGAAATCGACATCCATGTATGCTTTCACGATTTCCTTCCAATAACCCTCGCTGTGTCCGTAACCCACGGCGCGAAACGTTTCCGAGGCTTCCGGCAATTCCTCTTTATGCGACCCAAAATTCAAGACGCCGTACTTGGCAAGATTCTCTTTAAACATCAACGTATCCTTCATGTGAGCGTGGAAAAGCGCGCCCTGTTTGCCCAAAAGCTTGATCACCTCAATCGCGTCGCAGCCCTGCCAGAACAAATGGCTGAGATCGCAATTGGCGCCCACTTCCTCCCCCGCGGCCTCGCGGAGTTTAAGCATGGTGCGAGGATTGTAGACCACAAAATTCGGATGCATCTCGAGCGCATACTTCTTGTGGCCATGTTCGCGGGCAAATTTCGCCGCTTCCTTCCAGTACGGAATGACTCTCTCGTTCCACTGCCACTTGAGGATATTCGTAAAGTCGGGTGGCCAGCCGTAAGTGGCCCAGTTCGGCGTTTTGTCCTCGGGCGAACCGCCCGGGCAGCCGGAAAATCCGACGACGACCGGGACGTCCATCCGCTCGGCGAGGAGCACGGCCACCTTCAGGTTTTCCGCATCGCGCTGAGCGCGCGTCGTATCCGGGTGAACTGGATTCCCATGGGCGCTGAAGGCTCCAATCCGAATGTTGCGGTCGTCAAACTTCTTCTTCCACTCGCGGGCCTTCGCCGGGTCGTCGAGTAGCTGTTTGGTCGGACAGTGCGCCGTGCCCGTGTAGCCTCCCACCGCGATTTCAACTGCCTCGAGTCCGAGCGCGGTCATTTTGTCCAGCGTGGCGTCAAGCGAGAGATGCCCATAGACGGTATCGAAGACTCCGATGGGAATCTTTTTCGCCGTCCCCTGCGGCTGGGGAACAGCCGGGGCCGCGTCTGGCGGCTGCTCCGCCGAGATGAAGGAAGCGCCACGGGCGGCAACTGGAGCGGCGGCGAGCAATCCTCCCGTGCGGGCGATGAAATTTCTGCGGCTGACCGATTTTGGGCCTGGCTTTCGGGGCATGGTAAGTTCCTCCTCAGGAAAACGAACGGGAAGTATACGCCAGTTTTATCGCGGCGCGACCGCGCTCATGGACTCTGCTGTGGACTCATTACCAGTGGGACTCTATAATCAAGGGATATGACAATCAGAGGAGGGTCTGTCGCGCCTGAGCTCACCGCCGGCGTTAACCGGCGATCTCCAATCGCTCAGGAATTCCAGCCCATAAAATTACTGCGGGCAATGGCTGTTCGTTCATTCGCGCTGCTGGCAACTTTGGCGCTTCTCGCCGTTCAGGCACGGGCCGCCACTCCCGTCAAGGCGTTTACTGACAACGTCGCTTACAATGTGGGGTCCGTGGTTCAATTAAAAGTGGTTTCCGCAGACACTCCGTTCGTGGACATCAAGGCGACCCTTCGCTACGCCGGCGACAATAAGGCTGTGCTCAGCGATCACCCTGTGGGAAAAAATGATGTGAAGTCCCACCCTCCGACGGGGTACAGTCCCCTCTGGCAGATCCCCGCCAATGCTCGTACCGGCCGATATTTTGTCGACCTGGTAGGCCTGGATCCAAAATCGCGCCAGCCTACTCTCACCTTGCAAAATGCCGCCACTTTTGTGGTGTACAAGAAACTCGTTCGAGTCGAAACTCTCAAACTGGACAAGACATTTTACACTTCGGGCGATCCGGTCTCGGCGGATTTCTCCATCGTCAATGTGAGCCATCGGCCCCTAACCGGCCTGCGGGTGGAATTTTCAAACCGCTATTGGCCCTGGATCGGCGGGCCGGCGGACGCGGCCAAGGCCAGCGTGGTAACCCTCAGCAGGAATCTCACTATCCCCGCGGGAGGAAGCAAGACCATACACGCGGCACACGTAGAAGTGGCTGACGATGTGAAACAGCCATCGACCCACCAATACGGCGTGGTGGTTTGGGATCACGCCCGCAAGACAGTTTTGGATATTTCCTTCAGCCCTCTTGCATATTTTCAACCGCCGGCAGTGAAGGAGCCCAAGCCTTTTTCCGGCTGGTATCTTTATCCCACGCTAAAAGATGTGAATACGGAAAGCTATCGCCGCTTTTATCCGGCAGGGCTTGAATCCCCCGCCATCCAATTTGACCGCGGCCACACTATGTTTCCCTCCGGCGGAGATGTGGAAGTGGAGTTTACTGTAAAGAACCCGACCGAGGCACCTTGGAAAGGAGTCTCCATTCGCTACCGAGTGGTGGGCCCGGGAGGCGACCAGTTATCTCAGGCAACTGAAGGGGGGCCAATCGACCTTGAATCGGGAGCATCGTCCGGCCACCTTCACGCTCACTTCTCGACCGCTCCCGATGCGGCAGGGCTCTATCAGATCAAAGCGGAAGTGGTGAGCGCTACCGGAGACGTGCTGGCAGCGGAAACGCTCGAACTGGGCGTGAACCCGTTGCCCAAGTCGATTATGATTTTCTGCGCCCATGAAGACGATGAAGGCGGTTACACGGGCCTCACTCGCGCCGCCATTGAAAACCACATTCCCATACACTTTGTCTACTTCACCAGCGGCGACGCCGGCTCTTGCGACGCCTATTATCAACATTCGTGCAGCCCCGCCGATGCGCTGAATTTCGGCGAGATCCGAATGGATGAAGTCCGCGCGTCGCTCGGCCACCTGGGTGTGCCGCCCGAAGACATCCTATTTGTCGGCCTGCCCGACGGTGGCTCGGGAAAAATCTGGTATGACAACGTGAACGCGTCCGACCCTTTTTTAGACCCGCTCCTTGCCGCCGACCATGCGCCCTACGAGGGATTGGTGGAGCCGAATATCCCCTTTGCGCGCAATGCCGTGGTGGACGCGGCAGCACGGCTGATTCAGAAATTCCAACCCGAAATCATCGCCACCCCGCATCCCGGCCAGGTGTCGCACATCGACCACATTGTGGACAATTATTTTGTGGTGAAAGCGCTCCAGGCGCTGGCGCGCGAAGGGTCAGCATCCCCCAGCCTGCCCGTGCTGGTAAATCATGTGGAGGATCCCAAATCTCAGCCGCCCACTCCTTACCACTACAAGGATCTCCTCTTCCACGTTTCCGGGGATGTTGCGACGCTCGGTCAGGAAAGTCGATGGTTTTATATGTCCCAGGGTGGGAGCCGCGGCGAAGGCAGCATCAGGCCGTATGACAAGCTGCCGCGTACGGAAGCGTTCCGGCAGCTGCTCGATTGGAATGAGCATGAGGGATGGAATGACAAACGGCCTTCCGCGCGCCCACAATGAGACTCGCGTGCCATCGGGAGTTTTCCCAGACTTATGCTAGATGCTGCAGCTTTGACAGCCGATAACGCATTCCCCAATGAGCCGTTCGCCTGCCCTCACTGTGGGCAAATGCTTGGGCCGGGGTGTCGTGTCTGCGTGGCCTGCAAGAATCCCATCGACCCAAATCAAATCCTAACTGCGGCCATCACAGTCCCGCCGCCTGACGTCCCAGAAGTTCAAGCGCGCCCGGATCCGGTGCGATTCCCCTGGCTGCTTTTCCTGGCGCTCTTCCTTCTTAGACTTTTATTGTTTGGGGCAATTCAAATCCGTTTGGGTTTGGTCAAAACCGAATTAGTACTGGGCGGCTTTGAATTGCTTTCATGCGTTTGGGTATTCTATGACGCCCAACGAAGCGGTGCTCCCAGGCCGTTTCGCTGGGCTCTGGGAACGCTATTTCTGTGGCCGATTGTTTTTCCCTGGTACCTGGTACGGCGCAGGACGCCCCAAGCTCCTTGTCCATTTGTGGAAGGAATTGGCCTGCCCATTGTTTTCCTGGCGCTAGTCGCGCTCGGAATTTTGCTTGTGATCATCAATGGTCCAATCAAGTAGCCATCAATGAGCATTACGCTCGGGATTATTCAATGCTGAATATTCGCCCCGCCAAAGCAGAAGATATCGGGTTGATCCTGCAATTCATCCGCGACCTGGCCGAGTATGAACGTGAGCCCCAGGCCGTGACCGCCACTGAGGCTGATCTCGCGCGCGATGGATTCGGCCTCAATCCCAAGTTTCGTGTGGTGATCGCCGAGTGGGAAGGAATGGCCGCTGGATTTGCGCTTTTCTTCTATAACTATTCCACCTGGCTGGGCCGTCCCGGCCTCTACTTGGAGGATCTCTTCGTTCGTCCGGAGTTTCGCGGCAAGGGCATTGGTAAAAATCTCCTCTTATACCTGGCCCGGATTGCTGTGGAAGAAAATTGCGGACGCTTCCAGTGGCAGGTGCTCGACTGGAACACCCCTTCAATAAAATTTTATGAATCGCTGGGGGCCAGGGTGATGAAGGAGTGGCTGACGATGAGAGTGGAGGGCGAAGCGCTCAACCGGATGGCCGGTGAACCCAAGTAAACACGCCTCAAAATACTGACTTCTTCTGAATGGAGCAAGAACAGAAACAATTCGCTGAAAATCCAAAAACTTTTCTGAGAAGGTAGCTCAGCCTTCTGCCTACGCGGCCAGTGCGCCGTTCGAGGCCTCGCAAACGTAGACCTCAGCCCGAAGTCCAAGCGCCTTCTGGTATCCCTCCTGAATGGCATGAATGAAGGCATCGGCAGAATCGCGCTGCACCAGGTTTACCGTGCACCCTCCAAACCCCGCACCCGTCATGCGCGCGCCCAGGACTCCAGGTTGACGCTGGGCTAAATCAACGAGCACATCGAGTTCCTGCGAGCTAACCTCATAATTGTCGCGCAAGCTTTTGTGGGAATCGTTCATCAATTTGCCGAAAAATTTGAGGTCGCCCTGCTCGATCACTTTCACCGCCTCGCGTACGCGGTCATTTTCCGTCACCACGTGGCTGACGCGCTTCAGCAAAAGCTTGTCCAAATTCCGCCCGTGCTTAATCAGGTCCGCCATTTTCACGTCCCGCAATGTCTCCACCTGCATCCCCATCTTGCGAAACTGTTCCACGGCCTCGCGGCACTGGGCCACGCGCACTTTGTATTCCGAGTGCGCCAGCGCCCGCTTGACCCCGGAATTGCAGACCACAATTTTCACGTCACCCTTCAGCGGCACATGCCGAAATTTCAAGTCGCGGCAATCGAGGAAGAGGGCGTGGTGTTCGCGGCCCAGGGCTGAGACGAACTGGTCCATGATGCCGCTGGGCACGCCGACGAATTCATTCTCAGCCCGACGCGCGAGCTTGACCGCTTCCACCGAGTCGAGCGGGAGGTTCAGAAGTGTTTTCCAGAAGGCCGCGGCGCCCACTTCCACGGCCGCCGAAGAACTCAACCCGGCCTCGCGGGGAACGTCGCCGCCGAATACCAAGTCGGCCCCCGAAAGGCGGTGGCCGTCTTCTTCCAGAAACTTGGATATGCCGCGAAGATAATTGCTCCAGGGACGGGTCAAATCTTTTTCAATGCCATCGAGTGAAAACTCCACAGCACCGGCAAAATCGAGGGCGTGGGCGCGGACTGTCCGGTCCGGGCGCTTGCGGCCGGCAAACCAAACGTACCGGTCAATGGCGGCGGGCAGCACGTAGCCGTGGTTATAATCGGTGTGCTCGCCAATCAGGTTCACTCGCCCGGGGGCGCGCGCCGTCACTTCCGGGGCAGAGCCAAAAATCTCGCGGAAACGTCCTTCAATCGGCATGAGGCGCCTGGGTTGTTTGACCTTCCTGCAATTCCTTTGGAGTGCGCGGAGAGATGGCGCGAAATTCCTCGGCCTTATCCTCCGCCAGCGAGTCATTCAAAAAAGTTCCACTGCCGGTCTCCACGCTGGCCAGGTATTTCAATTTTTCCTTGCTGCGGTGGGGCGGATAAAACTCAATGTGAAAATGGTAGAAAGGATAGCGGCCTTTGGCGGGCGACTGATGCAGCACCATCATGTAAGGAAACGAAAAACCAAACAAATTGTCGTACTTCATAGTCACCCACTTCAGCATTTCCGCCAGCGCCCGTTCTTCCACCGGACGGAATTCGTCCAGCGCGCCCAAGTGCCGCCGCGAAAAAATGTGGACCTCATAAGGCCAGCGCGCATAAAAAGGAATCATCGCCGTGAACGAGGCGTTCTCCGCCACCACGCGCCGCCCGTCGCGCCGCTCCTTCTTTAATATGTCGCAATAAAGGCACCGGCCGTGCTCTCTCGAATGGGCGCGCGCCGCAGCCAATTCCAGCTTGAGCCGCGGAGGAATAAAAGGAAAGGCATATATCTGACCGTGGGGGTGGGGCATGGTCACGCCAATCACGGCGCCCTTGTTTTCAAAAATCAAAACGTAACGGATGCCCGGTGTTGCCTTGTGTTCAGTAAACCTCTTTCGCCACAATTTCACCACAAGGGAAATGTGGTCAACAGTCAGTTGAGGCAAAGAAGTGTTGTGGTCGGGATGGTAGAGCACTACGTCGCACCTACCGAGCGAACGCTCCACCCGGTAGAAATCATCGCTCTCGATGGTTGGTTCCGGGGGCGGGATGGAAAAAGCGGGAAAATCGTTAGGGTAAATGAGAACGTCGTAGTTATCCGGGACGCGCCCGGAACCGGGGTCAAAGGGGCACCAGTCCGTTGGCATTTGGGGCCGGTTCTGACGGTGTGAGGCGGTGGAAACCCACTCGCGTACGGTTGGATTCCAGCGGAGTTCCGTCATAATCGAAGGTGGTTGGAGCGGCAACCGCTTTCTCCGCTGCCGGCCGGAAACTGAGTTGGGACGTCTCTAAATGCGCATTTTTACCACACGCACGCGGAAATGTAAACGCGCGGGAATGGCTGTAGATGTGAATCGAACGCACGTCATGCCGGTCCCGCGGCCCGAAAACAGGAGTCCGCCTGGCGTTCCGGCGCGGCCATTCCAACTCTAATTCAGGAAGTATGTGCGATAGAGTGTATCGCGTTTGATGGGACGAAAGCCGGCGTCCGCGATCAGTCGCCGGAGTTCGTCTTCAGAGGCGGTGTTGTGGCAGCCCGCGGCGCTCACCACATTCTCCTCAATCAAGATGCTGCCCACGTCGTTCCCGCCGAAGCGCAGGGCAATCTGGCAGATTTTATGGCCGGGAGTCAGCCACGAGGCCTGGACGTTCAGGATGTTGTCCAGATAGCAGCGGGAGACGGCCAGTGTCTTCAGGTAATCCACTGCCGTGGCTTCCGCCTTCACAAAACGTCCTAACGAATTGTTCTCAAGCTGCATGAACCAGGGGATAAACGAAGTAAAGCCGCCGGTTTCTTCCTGCAATTGGCGTATGCGCTCCAGGTGATTCACCCGGTGCTGAAGCGTTTCGCCGCAGCCGATCACCATGGTGGCGGTGGTGCGCATCCCCAGTTGGTGAGCCGTGCGATGCACCGAAACCCATTCATCGGAGCTGCACTTCAGGCGTGCGATGCGGGCGCGCACTTCATCGTCCAGAATTTCAGCGCCGGCGCCGGGGATCGAATCCAGTCCGGCATCGCGCAGGCGAATGATGGTGTCGCGAACCGAGATTCCGCAGAGGTCGGCAATATTTAATATTTCCGGTGCAGAAAAACAATGCAGGTGGAGCCGGGGGTATCGCCCTTTGATGCTGCTCAGCAGATTCTCGTAATAATCCATCTTGAGGCTGGGATGAAGTCCTCCCTGCATCAGGATGCCCGTCCCGCCGCGCGCCAGGGTTTCGTCGATTTTTTGATAAATGGATTCGAGCGGCTGCACGTAGCCTTCCGGAGAGTCCGAGGGGCGGTAAAACGCGCAGAAGGAACAATACTCGGTGCAGATGTTGGTGTAATTAATGTTTCTGTCGATCTGGTAGCTCACCACATTCCCCGGATGAAGCCGCTTGCGCACGGCGTCCGCTTCCATGCCGACGCCAATCAGGTCATCGGACCGGAGCATTTCCAGAGCTTGATTGTTGGTGATCGACATAGCTAATTCACTTGGGCGTCAGATTGGCGGTGTGATTCCTCAGTTGGTGAAAGCCGCCAGCCGTCGGGAAAATCGATGAACTCAGGCAAAGGACAGGTCTTTTTCCACCGGAATGATACCCGTCTCGCGCGCCAGCTTGTAAAAAAGGCGCAGCCCCTTGCGGTTATCCTCATCCAAAGAATAATCGATATTTTGGGTCAAGTAAACTTTCACGGCGGCGGGCTTCATGTTGAGCTTGGGCGCGTATTCCGCGGCGATATCATCAATGTGCGACAAGCCGAAATCCCGCGAGTCCTCAAAATCTTTGCGAAACCGGGACAGCCGCGCGTCCTCATATCCCACCCAAAGCGCAAAAACAAACGGCAGCCCGGTATTCTTCTTCCACTCCTCGCCGAGGTCGTAGACCTCCTGCACCTGGCCCGTGTAGGTCAGCGCCGGGTCGCCGATGATCAGCGCCGCATCCGATTTCTTGAGCATCTCGTCCGGCTTGGGGGAAAATTGCGAGGCGGTGATGAACCGCGAATAAAATTTGCGCATTAGAATGCGCAGTAGCGCGGCAGAAGTTCGCGAGGAATTGTCCACCGCCACGGTTTGGATCTTGGCGATAGGCACTTTGCTCAGTAAAAGGACGCTCCTCACTTCATTCTTGGCGGCTATGGAAATACCCGCCAGGATCTGCGCCTTTTCCAGGCGCTGGTACTCGATGGAAGGAATAATGCCAATCTCAACCGCCTTTTGTCGCACCGCATCCGCGCAAAACGAAGGCGTAGTGAACGAGAGATCGAACTTCCCCTGCTGCTCGCCCTTGAGCATCCCCCAGACCAGCGGCACCGTATTCAGGTATTGAACAACAGAAACTTTGGGTAAGGCCATAAGCGTCACGATTCGGAGGTCAACATTGATTAGTATAAGGGAAAAGGGCTGAAGGCGGTAGGTAGCATGTGTTAGATGGCAGGTGAGCCAGAACAGAATCCTACATGGCACATTCGACCTGCCACCTACGCCTTCGGGTGCGCCTTGTCGTAGACCTCGATCAATTGCTTGATGGAGACCTGAGTATATTTCTGGGTAGTGCCCAGGCTTTTGTGCCCAAGCATCTCCTGGATGGCGCGCAGGTCGGCGCCTTCCGTCAGCAAATGCGAGGCAAAGGCGTGGCGCAAGGAGTGCGGGCTCACCTTCACGTTCGGTCCCATGGCGCGTACATACGCTTTCACCAGCCGATCCACCGACCGCGTGGTGAGGCGCCCTCCGTGCATGTTCAGGAAAAGGGCGTTGCTCGATTTTTTCGCTTCCTTCAAAATTTTCTCGCGCGCCGGCAAATAATCGGCGAGAGCCTGTTTGGCTTTCGACCCAAAAGGAACTATTCGCTCCCGGTTCCCCTTCCCGCGCACCAGCACCATGCCTTCGCCGAAATTCACTCCGCGCAGGTCCAGCTCCACCAACTCGCTGACTCGCAATCCCGAGGCATAGAGCAATTCGAGGATGGCGCGGTCCCTCAAAATCGCGGGCTCGTGGCTCGCCGCCGCCTTGGACACCTGGTCAAGAAAAGTGTTCATCTCTTCCTCGGTCATGATGCGAGGGAGCGTTTTGTCCAGCTTGGGCGTGGAGACGGTGGTTGAAGGATTGGCGCTCAGGATGTTTTCCCGTGTCAAGAACTTGAAGAAGGCGCGCACCGCCGCGAGCTTGCGCGCGATGGAAGTTTTTTTCTTTTCGTTTGAAAACAGGTGGGCCAGAAACCCGCGGATCCGCAAGGCGTCAATGGAAGCTGAGTCCACCGGGGCGTCGGCATTCCCATCCGAAAGGAACAACCGAAATTGTTCCAGATCGCTTTGATAGTTACGGATGGTGTGCGGCGAGGCGTTGCGCTCGTATTGGAGATAGCGGACAAAACGCGCGATCAGTTTATCCATGAGAAATTGCCAATGGCCGCTCCACGCCGCCGAGCCATGCATCGATTGATTCCAGGGCCTTCTCACATTGCAGCTCACGCCGCGCCCGGCGGTCACGCGCGATGTGTTTCGGCAAGCCTTCCATAGGCGGCAAGAGATCAAAAGAAATATTGGCGGGTTGGAAATTGTGGGCGTCGGCGCGCGTGATGTAATTCACCAGCGAGCCGAGAGCGGTTTCGCGGGGAGGCGGGACAAACGTCTCGCCGTTGGCCCGCGACGCCATGGCCAATCCGGCCAGAAACCCCGTGGCGATACATTCAACATAACCCTCGACCCCGGAAAGTTGGCCGGCAATGAACACGCCGGGGGCGGAGCGCAAACTCAAATCAGGATTCAAAAGCCGGGGAGCATTGATGTAGGTGTTGCGATGGATTTGTCCGAAGCGCAGGAATTCCGCCCGCTCCAATCCCGGGATCATGCGCAGGATGCGTTTCTGCTCGGGAAATTTCAGATGGTTTTGGAATCCCACCAGATTATAGCTGGAGGTGCGCAGATTTTCCGCCCGCAATTGGACGACAGCAAAAGGCTGGCGGCCGGTCCGCGGGTCAACCAGGCCCACCGGCTTCATGGGGCCGAAGCAAAGCGTTTCGCGGCCCCGGCGCGCCAACTCCTCAATGGGCAGGCAAGCTTCAAAATAATTCGCATCCTCGAATTCGTGCGTCTGCACTGCTTCCGCGCCTCGCAGGGCATCATAGAATGCGCCGTATTCGGCCTCGGTCATGGGGCAGTTCAGATAATCCTCACCGCCCTTGCCATAACGCGAGGCGCGGAATATTCGGCTCATGTCCAAAGTTTCGGCGTCCACGATGGGGCTGATGGAATCGTAAAAGGCAAGGTTTTCGGAACCGCTTAGCGCCTGAAGTTGCGCCGCCAGCGCGTCTGATGTCAGCGGGCCGGTGGCGATGAGAGTTAGAGAGTCGGTTGTCGGGTGTCGGGTGTCGTGAGCGGACTTGCGTGCGGACCCCCTCACCCGTCCCGCCTCAGGCGGGCCACCCTCTCCCCCAAGGGGGAGAGGGTATGAATCCTGTCCTGTTTTTATTCCCTCAATTATTGAATCAAACTTTTGCCTCCCCTCTTCCACTTGGGGGAGGGGGGCCGGGGGTGAGGGGGTCGCGGCCGATACCGGAATTTCCCTGAACTCTTCCCTCCGCAATTCAATCAGAGGATGCTGCTCGATGGCTTGCGTGACCGACTCTGCAAAGCTCTCGCGATCGACGGCCAGCGCCATACCGCCGGGGACTGAAGCCGCGTCGGCCAGCCGCATCAGAAGCGACCCGCCCCGCCGCAGTTCTTCCTTCACCAGCCACGAAGCCGCTCCGCGCTGATTTGATTTCAGGGAATTGCTACAGACAAGTTCCGCCAGGCGGTCGGTTTTGTGCGCGGGAGTCGGCCGCACGGGGCGCGCTTCAAACAGCGTCACATGAATTCCGCGCTCCGCAAGTTGCCAGGCCGCCTCGCTCCCCGCCAACCCGCCGCCCGCAACATTTACAACTTTCATCCTTCCACCGTCCTGAATGAAATTATAGCAGGCGGGTTTGCCTGGGATGTTGGAATGTAAGGTAGCAAAGGCTCGCGCAGTCTCACGCCACCGCGCGCTCGAATTTGCAGCCTTCGGTACGGCAGTGGCGGTTGGAAGTGCCCGTCTTCTTATCGAACTTATCAAAGAGGATGGGGGAGCCGCAATCGGGGCAAGCCTCGGCCACGGGTTTTTCCCAGGAGGTGAACTTGCAATCCGGGTACCGGCTGCATCCGTAGAACGTTCCGCGTTTGGCGCGGCGCACCACAATTTCACCGGTGCAGCCCTTTTCCGGACACGGAATGCCGAGAGTCTGCTTCTTGATGTATCTGCACTTCGGGTAGTTGCTGCAAGCCGTAAACGGCCCATAGCGGCCGTGCTTGATGACAAGGTTGCCGCCGTCCTCGGGACATTTCTCGTCCAGCACCTGGTCTGTGACGGCTGTGGCCTGCCCTTCCTTCATAACAATTTTCTTCGTGTTTCGGCATTCCGGATAGCCCGTGCAAGCAAGGAAAAACCCGAAACGGCCGCGCTTGACGGCCATGGGCTTGCCGCACTTTTCGCAAACCTGCTCCGCCACTTCGGGCGCGGGCGGGCCCACGGGCGCGCTGATGCCGTATTTGGTTGCTTCTTCCGGGGTCAAGTCGCGCGTGCCATCGCAATCCGGATAACCCGTGCAGGCCAGAAACTGCCCATTCCTGCCCAGGCGAATGTGCATGGGCTTCCCGCACTTCTCGCACACAATGTCGGTGGCGATGCCCTCGCCCTTGATGTCTTCCATTTCGCGCTTGGCTACCCGCAGGTCTTTCTTGAACTTTTTGTAGAACCCATCCAGCGCGTCGGTCCAGGTCATTTTGCCGTCTTCGACCTCGTCCAACTCTTCTTCCATGCGCGCGGTATAGGCGAAATCGAAAATGTCGCTGAAGTTTTTTACCAGCAGGTCGCAGACCACCATGCCGAGCTCGGTGGGATAAAAACGTCCCTGGGTTTTTTCCACGTAAGCGCGGTTCTGGATCACGGTAAGAATGGCGGAATAAGTAGAAGGCCGGCCGATGCCTTTTTCTTCCAGGGTTTTTACCAGGGTCGCTTCGTTGTAACGCGGCGGCGGCTCGGTGAAATGCTGTTCGGGAAGGAGCTTATGCAGCCTCAAGGATTCGCCCTGCTCCACGAGCGGAAGCCGGAGCTTCAACTCCTCGTCGTCCTCCATTTCCGCTTTCTCGTCCTTGCCTTCTTCGTAGACCGCCCGGAAGCCGTTGAATTTTTCAACCGAACCGGTGGCGCGGAGCGTGTACTCGCCCGCCGCGATGTCTATGGTGGTCTGGTCGAAAATCGCCGGGTTCATCTGCGATGCCACAAAGCGCTGCCAGATGAGCTGGTAGAGTTTGTACTCGTCGGCGCCAAGAAAGCGGCGCACAAACTCAGGCGAGCGCTCGACGGCGGTGGGCCGGATCGCTTCGTGGGCGTCCTGCGCTCCTTTCTTGCTCTTGTAGTGAATGGCTTCCGCGGGCAGATAAGCATCGCCAAAATTCTGTTTGACGTATTGCCGCACCGCGGCCAGCGCGCTGTCCGCCACCCGGGTGGAATCGGTGCGCATGTAAGTGATGAGGCCGATCGAGCCCTCTTCGCCCAGATCCACGCCTTCGTAAAGCCGTTGGGCCAGCATCATCGCTTTCTTGGTGGAGAAATGCAGCTTGCGCACCGCTTCCTGCTGGAGCTTGCTGGTGATAAACGGCGGAACGGGGAATTTGCGTTTTTCCTTGGTGGTTACCGAATGGACGATGAGCTTGGCAGCATGGATGGCGGCGGTGTGCAGGTCGGCGCTCGCCTGGTCGGGAATCTCCAGGTCCTTGCCTTGAAATTTCACCAGGCGCGCTTCAAATTGCGGAGGGTTCTTGCCCTCCACTTTGGCCGCGATGGTCCAGTACTCGCGTTTGATGAAGGCCTGGATTTCGCGCTCACGCTCCACAATCAAACGCAAAGCTACGGTTTGTACGCGGCCGGCGGAGATGCCGCGCTTTACTTTTTCCCACAGAAGCGGGCTGACCTGATAACCCACCAGGCGATCGAGAATTCGGCGGGCTTGCTGGGCGTCCACCAAGTGAGCGTCAATCTGCCCCGGTTTTTCGAAAGCTTCGCGAACGGCATCTTTGGTAATTTCATTAAAGAGCACGCGATGGAAGGATCTCTTCTTGCCATCCAGCAGCTCACGCAGGTGGGCGCAGATTGCCTCTCCTTCGCGGTCCGGATCGGCAGCCAGATAAATGTCATCTGCTTTGCCCGCCGCGGTCTTCAATTCACTGATCAATTCTTTCTTGGAGGGAATGGCGATGTAAGTGGGTTTAAAATTCTTTTCCAGGTCAACGCCCAGGTCTTTCTTGGGCAAATCCATCACGTGGCCCATACAGGCCTTGACGATGTACTCCGCCCCCAGATATTTATTGATGGTTTTCGCCTTGGTGGGCGATTCGACGATTACGAGTGATTTGGACATAGGAAAAAGTTAACAGTTTACAGTTCACAGCCGACAGTTAAAAACCGGAAGAAGCTCAAAACAAACCGTCGCCAGGAAAAGCTCCTTTCATTTATACCTTGCAGCCAATTCCCTTGAACTGTCAACTGTGGACTGTCGGCTGCCAGCTTCGTGCCTCACAATTTACGAATAAAATTCTTTCCCGGCAACTGCCGGATGAGTCCGGTCATCTCCAGTTCGAGCAATGCAGCGAGCACGCGGGGATGGGGCATGGCGACGGATCCGAGAACCGAATCCACGAACAGTGCCTCATCCACGCGCAGTGTGTCAAATACAGCCTTCTGGTCCGGACTCAATGATGCCTCAAATAGGGGCGCCGATTTCGGATTTGCCGATTCTCCATCCGCGGCCTCGACGGGCGGCAAGAGTTCCACCCGGATAGCCTCGGGGAATTCCTCGATCACATCAATCCACTGGTCCACCAGCTTGGCGCCCTGCTTGATCAGGTGGTTGGGTCCAAAACTCTGCGCCGAGGTGATGTTGCCGGGCACGCCAAAAACTTCGCGGTTCTGTTCCAGCGCCAACCGCGCCGTGATCAGCGACCCGCTGTACTCCGCCGCTTCCACAATCACCACGCCCAGGGAAAGCCCGCTGATGATCCGGTTGCGAATGGGAAAATTCTGGGGCGTGGGACCCGTCCCCATGGGGAATTCCGAGATCACCGCGCCTGACTCCATGATCTTTTTCGCCAGCGATTTGTTTTCCGCCGGATAAATCACGTCAATGCCTGACCCGAGCACGGCCACCGTTTTCCCGCCCGCCTCGAGGGCCCCGCGATGTGAAGCGGAGTCGATCCCGCGGGCCAGCCCGCTGACAATCACCAAGCCTCGTTGCGCGAGGTCGTAAGCCAGGCGATGGGCGACCGAACTGCCGTAAGCCGTTGGACGCCGCGACCCCACCAAGGCCACGGTGTGCCGCAGGAGCAATCCCGCGTCGCCCCGGACATAAAGAACCAGCGGGGCGTCACTGATCTCCCTTAATAGCGGCGGATATTCGTCGCTGGTAAGGGTCACCAGGTGGCATCCTGCTTTGGTGGCGGCCTCCAATTCCTTTTCCGCGTCCGCCAAACCGGCTTGGGCGAAAACCGACTGGGCTACATGCGCCGGGATGCCGCAACTCTCAAGCTCGGTAAGCGACGCCATATAGGCGGCGTGCGGCGACCCGAAATGTTCAATCAACTTGTGGGCGCTTCTCACCCCCAGGCCGTCAACACGCGCCAAAGCCAGCCAATATGGTAGGGATTCTTCGATCAAATGCCGCCAGTCCAGTCCGCGAAGTGGATCAAGGAAGGCCCGAAACTTCACTTAACAATTGCAGAAGATGCGGGTTGAGCGCAAGAAGAAAACCTTCTGCCCTGAAACCTGCGCCTTTCTCCGCCCGTGGGGATTGCAGTTCCCTCCCTCGGCACGTGATCCAAATTCAGATTCTTAGGCGGCCCTTCTTGCACACCAACGGATCATTGCGTCTCTCATTAGATGCATGGAATAATGCGATGGTGCGCGTCGATTTTGCAGGTTAGACTCCCCTAACATGCACGGCCGTGAATATGAATTGCCATTTTCAATTTGATTTTAAAAGTTTTGGCAGCAGCCCGTGCCTTGCCTTGGGGCTGGCTCTCATCTTTGCAGTCTCGGGGCAAGCCCAGGGCAAAAGGAAAACTGCGGCCAAGACCGCGGATGAAAATGTGGCGTGGGAGACATTTCTCATCAAAGGCGAGCCGCAGCCCACCTTCCGGTTCGCCGTAGCGCATCAGCACGCCGCAACCGGGTGTTACGGTTATTTGTACATTTCGCGAAATGAAATCTGGTACGAAGTAAAAGCCCCCGCCACGGATAGCAACCATGCTTTCCGCTACCCTCGATCGACCTTGACTGAAGCCCGGCAATGGAGATTCATGGGGAGCACCATGCCCGAGGTGGAATTCAAATTCTCCCACGGTGGGACTTACCATTTTTTTAGGTTGCGAGAGAATATTATGGAGGGACCGCTGCCCGATCCTAAGAAAATGAAATGGGAAGACATTCGATCCTGGCAACCGGTGGAGCAGGCAGCAGAAAACTTTGACGAGATGGTCCACTTGGCCGAGCAACGCCAAATCGCGCTCGCCCCCAAACCCGCCCCTACGGTTACACTGCAAGCAGAACCAAGCTCAGTAGATAAAGGACACTCCGTAACGCTCACGTGGACTTCCTCCCACGCGGACTCTCTTGATCTCGAACCGGGCGTCGGCCAAGTCCCCGCCACCGGTTCGAAAACTCTTACCCCGACGGAGTCGGCGACATTCACCATTACGGCCGCGGGGCCCGGGGGCAGGATTAACGCCACCCAGTATGTGACCGTCAATGTGCCTGCATCTCCACCGACCATACTCCTCATCGACCCTTCGGTCTCGAGTTCCGGTCAGTCGATTGAGGCGAGCAGCTCCCCGCTGACCATCCGCGGCGTGGCCATGGACAATTCCGGATTGCCGGCCGTGACCATCAACGGGATACCTGCCAACATGCGCTCCAAGAGCACCCAAGCGGCTGAGTTCACCTCCGATCCGATAGTCCTTCAACCGGGAGAGAATCGATTCGAAGTAGCCGCCACCAACGCCGCTCACGCCGAGGCCAAGGTCACATTCATTGCACGCTACACACCCCCGCCGCCGGCGATCAAACCTCAACCCATTGTCCAAATGAATCCCAAAGCGCTCGCCAAGTCGGACATCATCGACCTCCTCAAGGGCGATGTTCCCAGCGGACGCGTAGCAGGCTTGGTGAAAGAACGTGGAATAAAATTCGACCCGACTCAGGATGACTTGAAGGAGATTCGCGCCGCGGGCGGCGGAGACGATCTGGTGGATGCTCTGAACGACGCCGCCTCCGGCACGAAGAAGTAAGCCGGGCGGGCTGGCTTCATAATTCAATCTTCATAATTCATACTTCAGACTTGGTTACTGCGGCTTCTTGATTCCGAATTTTTCCAGACGATACTGCAAAGTTCGAAACGTCATGCCCAGAAGCTGCGCCGCCCGGGTGATGTTCCAATTGGTGCGTTCGAGCGCCTCCATGATTTTCGCTTTCTCGTGCTCTTCCCACGACTCTTCCGGGATGACGGGCTGGCGCGCATCTTGGGCGCCGGCGCCGGACGGAGAATGGGCCACGGCTTGGCCCGCGGCGATTGCCCCCGCGGATTGGAGAATCTCGGGTGGCAAATCTCGCAGCTCCACGCGATGGGTTTCACCGAGCACCACTGCCCTTTCGAGGGCCCATTCCAGTTGCCGTATATTGCCCGGCCAATTGTGCGCCTTCAGGGCTTCCATCGCCTCAGGCGCAATTTCGTTGACTTGCCGCGCCGAGGCCAACGCCGCTTTCTGGAGGAAGTGCTTGGCCAGCAAATCAATGTCGTCCCGGCGCTGGCGCAAAGGAGGACATTCAATGGGTATCACTTTCAGCCGGTAGTAGAGGTCTTCACGAAATCTGCCTTCCTTCAAAAGTTGCTCCAGGTTCCGGTTGGTGGCAGCGATGATGCGGACGTCCACTTTGATCGATTCCGTTCCGCCCACGCGCAAGATCTCGCGCTCCTGAAGCGCTCTCAGGATCTTGGCTTGCAATCCCAGGCTCGTATCGCCGATCTCATCCAGGAACAAAGTGGAATGGTGCGCCCTTTCGAAGAGACCCTTTTTCTGCTGGTGCGCGTCGGTGAATGCGCCCTTTTCGTGCCCGAAGAGTTCGCTTTCGAGCAATGTCTCGGTCAGCGCAGCGCAATTGACCGCCAGAAACGGCCGGTCGCGACGCGGACTGTGATTGTGGATCTCACGCGCCACCAATTCTTTGCCCGTCCCGCTCTCGCCGAGAATCAAAACTGTGTGGGCGGTGGGCGCCACCTTCAGGATCATTCGCACCATGGCTTTGGTGGCCGGAGAATCACCAATAATGGTCCGCTTAAGGGCGGACAGATGTTGGAAGACTTCGCCGACCACAGACAGGAGCTTGTCGCGGTCAACCGGTTTTTCCAAATATTGGTAAACGCCGCGCTTGGTTGCTTCAATGGCGGATTGAATGGAAGGATAGCCCGTAATCAGGATGACAGCTACGGTGGAGTCGGCGCCCAGGATTTCCGCCAACAGTTGAATGCCGGTCATGCCGGTCAAGTTGAGGTCGGTAAGGATTAAGTCAAAGCGCTTTTGCGCCAGGAGTGGAAGCGCGACCTCGCCGCTGGGCGCGGTTTCGGTGTGGTACCCTTCGTCCTCCAGAATATCGCGATAGATTTCGCGCTGTCGTTCCTCGTCGTCAACAACCAGAATGCTTCCGCCAGGCATGGGAATGGGTCCTTAGGCAACCGCCGTTGTGGCATTGACAGCGGGTTCGGAAAGAGAGGGCCGGGAGAGTGGAAGCTCAACCACGATCAAGGTTCCGTGAGTGTTGCTTTCGTCAGCGTGGATCCTCCCACCGTGGTCTTCCACAATCTTTTTGGTGATGGCCAGACCCAGACCAAATCCTGTTGCTTTGGTGGAATAAAATTGATTGAAAACTCTTTCGCGATTCTCAAGAGGGATTCCGGGACCCGAATCCGCAAATCGCAATTGGAGCGACCCGGGATGACCGTTATCCGATATCCGCAGAGCGCTAACCTGGATTTGGCCTCCTGAGGGCATGGCCTGAATGGCATTGGTCAGGATGTTCAGGAAGCACGTCTTCATCTGCCCGGCATCGGCTTGCAGGATGGGCATGTCGGCAGGCATTTCGACGCGCAGGGTTATGTCCTGGCTGTGCGCCTGTTTTTCAACCAGGGCGATGGCCTGGTCGAGCGTTTGCCGCAGGTCGCAAGGAGCGAGGGCGGGCGGCGCCTGGCGCCCGGCGGCCAGAAAATCATTCACCAGGCGATTCTGGCGGGCGATTTCTTCCTTGATATTATTCAAGTTGCGCTGGAAATCGCCCGATGCGCGCTCGTTGCCGCGGGATTGCTTGGCGCCAATGTGGTCAATACTCAGGTTGATGAAGTTCAATGAGTTTCGCACTTCGTGCGCGACCGTGGCGGCGAACCGGCCCAGCAATGAAAGTTTCTCCGCTTCGTTCAACCGTTCCTGAAGTTGGCGATTCTCCCGAAGCTTCTCCACCATCTGGTTGAAGGTTTGGGCCAGTCGGCCCATTTCGTCGGTGCCCGCCGCTGGAAGCGAGGCATAAAGGTTTCCCTGCGCCACTTGCTTGGCTCCCTCCACCAGGGCGTTGATGGGTTTGGTAAACCGCGAAGCCAGATAGACCACCGCCATCATCCCGAGGAGCATGGTGGCCAAAATCAATTCCAGGCGATCCCGATAGTGTTGCCGCAGGAACGCATTCACCTGATCGCCCACCCCTCGCACCTGGACCTCGGCATAGCCGATGACGTTGTCACCTTGAACGATGGGAAAATCCACCGAATAGACTGCCTGGTCCGCGTTCACACTCGAAGCCGCATCAATGTTGTCCAGGGGAACGGTGAACCGGATGGGTTCCTGCTTCACGACCGGAGGCGGCCGCTTAATTTTGTATTTCTTGCCCACCATAGTGGGGTTGGTGGTGCTCTTCAGCACTTGTCCATTGGGAGAAGTGAGAGTGTAGGCCAGGCCGTAGTCATCCAGCGCCTTTTCGTATTCGGCAATGGCCTGGTCGCGCGTCGCATCGGGAGGAATTCTCTTTTGCGCCAACTGGCTGATGGCCAAGAGGTCGGAAGTGGTTGCCGTCAGGTAAGCCATAATCCGGTTGGTGTTGTTCACGTACGTCACGGTCAGGAACGCACTGGTGAGACCCATAACCAAAAGCATCACCAGCGCCAGCCGGGTCTGGAAACGGAATTTGGACAACGGATTGATCAATTCAGGCCTTCCACCTTGCGTTTAACCTGCACCCGCCTACTCAATTCTATAAGATTGGCCGAACAGGGTCAACGCAGTGCCGCGGATAGCGGGTCAATATGACGTAGAGGCGGCTCGGGGACCCCACATGGCGAGGTAAACTCGCCTCTACAAAACTAAACTGACCCAATACCGTGGCGCGGGCAAGAAGGGCCACTTAGTTTTGTGGGGCGCCGCTTTCATTAACCTTATTTCCGACCGTAAGCGGGGCAACATTTGCCTGGTGAAGCACCTCATCCAGCCTTTGAAGGTCCTTGCCTTTGACGCCTTCCCACTCATCCAGAATTTTACGCGTCATGGCCTGATTGTGCGCGAAAGCGGTGACTGCGTCGGCGGTGGGAGCGGCGTCCGCGCTTTCAACCGCCCGCTCGAGCTCGCTCCATGCCGCCCCCAATGTCCGTAAAGTGGTTTCACTGGAGTCGGGTTCTTCCACGCCGGAAGCATCGGGACTCCGCGACGGCGCAGCTCCCGCGATGGCAGTTATTCTGCGACCAAAAGCCTCCGCCTGAATCGCAAGCGACTCCTGTCCGTTTTCGAGTTTCGCCTTCAAAGCCTGGAGTTGTTCGCGTAATCGATTTCCCTCGAGCTGCGCCTTTTGAATCTTTGCTTGTTCCTCGTTGATTTGCCGCGCCATGGTGAATTCCTTCATCAAGTCGGTCGATGAAGTTTTGACGCGAGGGTCCATCATTAGTGTCAAGGGCTGCGAATAAGTCTTGCCATCCACGGTCAGCTGCAAGGTATATGACCCGGGAGGAGCCCATGGACCAGTTCCGCCGCCAAAAGCCGCCGCTCGCCGGCTCGGAGCGGAAGTCGAAGCGTAGTGAGCGTCCCAAACCCAGCGATGCATGCCGGGCTCCGCCGAAAGTACCGGCGCGGGATGAATCCAATACATGGGAATGTCGAGCGTTCTAGGATTCACGCCCGGCGGCTTCTCATCGCTCGAATACCGCCGAACAAGTTTTCCCCCGCTGTCGAGAATCTCCAAAGTGACGGGAGCGGCAGGCTTCGAGTTCAGGTAGTAATCGATGATCGCTCCGCTGGGCGGATTTTCTCCCACGGGCTCCTCCGGCGGTTGGGGCGTGCCTTCAAAGCTGGTGGTCCTCACGCGCAGTGCGGTTTGCGGCTTAACCAGCCATGCGCTGGAATTGTGGACTTCCGAATTCAATTGGCGCAAAGGTGTGACGTCATCAAGAATCCAAATGGATCGGCCGTGAGTGGCGATCACCAGATCGTCCTGATGGACAATGATGTCGCGCACCGACGCGGTGGGCATATTCAATTGCAGCGGTTGCCAACTGTCTCCGTCGTCAAATGAAACATAAACCCCAGTCTCCGTGCCCGCGTAGAGCAGGCCCTTGCGCACCGGGTCCTCGCGCACAACATTCACATAGCTCCCAACGTGGATTCCTTTGTTAACGTCTTCCCAGGTTTTTCCTCCGTCGCGGGTGCGATAGATGTGGGGCGAAAGATCGTCCAGCCGATGGCGGTCCACCGCAGCGTAAACCGTGTCGCCGTTGAAGCGGGAGCCTTCAATCAATCCAATTTTGCTCCATGGCGTCAACTCGGGAGGCGTGACGTTGTGCCACGTCTTGCCATCGTCGCGCGTCACCTGGATCAGCCCGTCGTCGGTGCCAATCCAAATCTCGCCCGCGCGCACGGGGGAAGGCGCGATGGTATAGATCACTCCGCGGCGCTTGATGTTGGGGCCGTCAGCGGCGGTCGGGGGGTCGAGGTTGGGCGGCACGCCGGGATCTTCGCGCGTGAGATCAGGGCTGAGCACCTGCCACGTTTCGCCACCATCCTTTGTCCGAAAAAGGATTTGCGCGCTGAAATAGAGCTCGTGCGGATTGCGCGGCGAGAAAACGAGCGGCAGCGTCCACGTTCGCCGGTAGTTGCCCGGATGGGCCAGAGCCGGGGAAATATCCCGCGACTCACCGGTGGTCAAATTGTAGCGTGCGACCGCGGCCCCAAACGCGCCTCCGTAAAGGATGTTGGGGTCGAGCGGATCGGGCGCGATATACATACTCTCTCCACCTACACCCACCGGCCTCCAATCTCGCGCCGTGATGTTTGACCCATTGCTCCGGCTCACCACGCCAACCGAGCCCGAGTCCTGCTGAGCTCCATAAACCCAGTAAGGAGAACGATTGTCCGTGATCACGTGATAGAGCTGGGCAGTGGGCTGGTTGTACCAGGAAGTCCACGATTTCGCGCCGTCCACGCTGATCACCACACCCTGGTCGGTGGCCAGAATCATCCGGCTGGAATTCTCAGGGTCAATCCAAAGGCTGTGGTAATCATCGCCGCCGGGCGCGCCCTTGATGGCGTCAAAACTTTTACCGCCGTCGGTCGAGCGATAGGTTGAAGTATTGCAAACGTATACCATGTCCGGATTTTTTGGGTCCGCGGTAATCCCGCCGAAATACCATCCACGCCCCCAAATGCGCTGCTCTGAATCGGCCAGGCTCCAATGTGCCCCCGCGTCGTCCGAGCGATAGACCCCGCCATTCTTTGCGTCCACCAAAAGGTAAATTCGATTCGGCTCCGCGGACGCCACGGCAATGCCCATGCGGCCAAGCCCTTCGGAAGGAAGTCCATTGCCCTTGAGTTCGGCCCACGTGGTTCCGCCGTCAGTCGATTTGTATAGCCCGCTCCCCGGCCCGTTAGAAGGTGGATAAACATTCCATGGCGGCCGGCGCGTTTGCCAGAGTGCGGCGTAAAGGGTTCGCGCGTCGCGCGGATCGAAGGCCAGATCGATGGCTCCGGTGTTTTCGTCTTTGAAAAGTACGCGGTCCCAATTCCTGCCGCCGTCGGTGGAACGGAAAACGCCGCGCTGGGCGCTCGGGGCATAAGCGTGCCCAAGTGCCGCGGCATAGACGATGTCCGGATTACCCGGATCGATCAGGATGCGCCCAAATTGCCAACTGTCTTCCAGACCGATGTGCGTCCAGGTAGCTCCGGCATCCGTTGATTTGTAGATTCCGTTTCCGTAGGAAATGTCCGAGCGCATGTCCGCTTCACCCGACCCGACGTAAATCACGTTGGGGTCAGAGGGAGCCACGGCAATGGCGCCAATAGAGGCAATGGGCTCGTGATCGAAGATTGGCTTCCACACCTGGCCGCCGTTCGTAGTTTTCCAAACCCCTCCGCCAACAGCGCCAAAATAGAAAACCTCAGGCTGCCCCGGCACTCCTGTAGCCGTGAGCGCGCGCCCCCCTCGAAAGGGCCCAATCATCCGCCAGCGCATAGCTGAAAATAGATTGGGGTCAAACTGTTGCGCCGCCGGGGACGCGGGGCCCAGCATTCCTGAAACTAACGAAAGGAAAATTGCGGCCATTAAAAGGAATTTGGAAAAACGGCGCTGGCTGGGCATAGGACGTAGACTCCCGTTGGGTTTGGGATGAAGCGCGAATCGGCGAGTATACAACAATCCGCGGTCCCTTCAGGACTTGGCAAATTCCTGGCAGCGGTACAGTTTGAAATTTTGTAGCGGCGGTCTATGACCGCCGTTCTTATTTGATCAGGATTTCCGGCGCTCATAGAGCGCCGCTACAACAGACCATACCACTACCGAATTCCTTGGTAATGCCCTATCTCGATAGCGACATCCGCAGGATTCTTCCAGCAACGGCGGGTGGGTCAGCGGTACGCGGCGGCCTGGATGTTATACAACTCAGAATACTGACCGCCCTTGGCCATCAGTTCATCGTGCGTACCGTATTCCACCATCCTGGCCCCATCGAGCACGACGATGATGTCGGCCATGCGGACGGTTGAAAAGCGGTGGGAGACAAGAATCGTGATGCGGCCGCTCTCCCGGTTCCCGCGCGACGCTGCGGCGTAGCGTTCGAAGAGCGCGTGTTCAGTCTCGGCGTCGAGCGCTGCGGTTGGTTCGTCGAGTACCAGCAGCAGGGGCTGGTCGCGCATGAAGCCGCGCGCCAGAGCAAGTTTCTGCCACTGACCGAAGGAGAGCTCGACTCCGCCCGGCCATGTGGGACCAAGCTGGGTGTCGAGGCCCGCGGTCAAACGCGCGACCACATCTCCGGCCCCGGCGCGATCGACTGCACTGAAAACGGCCGGCTCGTCGTCCAAACGCGGGACGTCGCCCAAGCCGACCGTCTGCCGCGCGCGGAACTCGAAGCGGAAGAAATCCTGGAACGCTCCCGCCAAACGCGCCCGCCAATCTCCGGCCGGCAGGCGGGCCAGGGGGGTGCTGTCCACCAGAATGGATCCCGACGTCGGCTCGTACATTTTCGCCAGCAGTTTCACCAGCGTCGTTTTGCCTGCGCCGTTTTCGCCCACAATCGCCACCACGGCGCCCGCCGGCAATGTCATCGACACATCGTCCAGAACAACGCGCGAGGTGCCGGGGTAAGTGAACGACACATGTTCGAGCCGGATGCTGTTCTGCAAAACCGTGGGAACCGGCAAATCGCCGGAGGATGCCACAGCCGCGGCATAGTCCTCCAGCCAGGCGAGTCGCCGGGAGCCGTCCATCCAAAAGCCGCGCAGGAATCCAATCTCGCCCACGGTCGCACCGATGTATCCCGAAAGCCGCGCTCCGGCGGCGAGCACCAGCAGTACGGCGCCAGCCGGCGCTCGCAGGCCTAACGAAACAAATACCACCGCGCCCACGTAGGCGCATCCGAACACCGCCCAAGCCAGCGCGTGCCACATCGCGGAGTCCCACCGGGTGGCCGCCACCGGGCCATACCAGGCCTCCCATGCAGTTCGCCGATCGATAACCAGACGCTCTCCGATGCCGATAACGCGCACTTCCTTTCCGGGCGGCGCGGTAGTGGCGATGGTGAATAGATGGCGCGCCAGCCGGCTGGTTTGTGCGCCGCGTTCCTGCGCCGACCTTTCCACCACCGGCCGCCACGTGGACGTCCACACTGTCGGCGCCGCGAACACCACCAGCAAAATAAGGGCGGGGTGAATCGACGCCAGCAGCGCAACGGTCACGGCCAGGCGCAGGATCCATCCCAGGGTGGAGAACACCGACATGTACATGTGGTCGAGCACGAAAACCTGATTGCGAAGCATGAACAGGCGATCAAGATACTCCGGGCGTTCCTGATGGGCGATGGTCTCGACCGACGCCTGCAATTGCGCGACGTGCGCCTCCAGCGCGATGGTGACCTTGTCGCGAAAGCGGCGCTGCACCCGCGTGCTGATGGTGCGGAGGAACCACGTGGCGGCGGTGGACACGCCGAATCCGATGGCCGCGACCTGCACCAGGCCGAGTCGATGGTTGATGACGCCGAGGCCGAACAACATCAGCCACAGAGCGAGAAGCGCATCGGGGAGCGCGGCAAGTTGCGAAAGCACGAGCGACGCGATCATCAAACGAGGCTCGTGGCGATACCCCAGCTTGCACAACCGCCACATGGAAGATAGTGCGGGCGGCAGGGGTTCGATGGCGGGACCCCGATCAGGAGAGGACGTCATACGTGGCGCCCTCCTCGTCGCCGGGAACACTGAAGCGTTGTGCCTGAAGATCAAACATGGTCCGATAACGCCCGCCAAGCGCCATCAATTCGTCGTGGGTGCCAAGCTCGATGACCCGTCCGTGCTCGAGCACGCAGATACGATCGGCGTGGCGAACGGTGGAGAAACGATGCGAGATCAGGATGGTGGTGCAATGGCGGGTTGCAGCCAGCAGGCGATCGAATATCTCCGCTTCACCGCGGACGTCGAGCTGTGCTGTCGGTTCGTCGAGCAGCACGACGCCGGCGCCGAGCTTGACGGCCGCCAGCGCCCTGGCTAGGGCGACGCGCTGCCATTGTCCGCCCGAGAGGTCGGTGCCGCCGTCGTACCCGCGCGCCAGCACCGTGTCCAGTCCGGCCAGGCTCCCTGCTCCTGCTGAGTCGAGCGCGGCGAGAATCACATCGTCAGGAGCGCCCGCCGGGGCCACGTTGTCGCGCAGGGGCAGCTCAAGCCGAATGAAGTCCTGGAATACGGCTGTGAGCCGCGAGCGCCACGACGCGATATCGAGATTGCGAATGTCGGTGCCGTCGACCTCAATCGCTCCGGACTGTGGATCGTACAACCGGCAAAGCAGCTTGGCGATTGTCGTCTTGCCGGCGCCGTTTTGTCCCACGATGGCGAGCGACGAACCGGCGGGAATGGTGAGATCGAAGTGCTCGAGCACCGGCGCGTGGGGGCTCGAAGGGGTGGAGGCGCCGGCAGGGTACGCGAAGGTTAAGTCGCGGAGATGAATCTCGCGCGCAGGCATGGCGTCCGCAGGACGGTCGCCGGAGCGCAGTTCTCCGGCCGCTCGCATCGCCGGCTCAAGCCGCAGCACTGCGGCGACGGGAGCAGCCGATCCATCGAGCGCCCAACTGAACCCGCCGAAGGCGATCATGGACACCCCAACGGCGCTCTGCACATAAACCACCGCTTCGGCGAGACCGATGCGGCCCGCGGCGGCGGCGCTCCCCACCAGCCAAAATACCAGGACGTTGGCAGACAAGATCAGGAGAATGCTCCAAATGACAGGACGCTCGCGCAGACGCGTAGCCGCGTATTGAAGCTCGTGCAGGCGAGTGCGTCTGGCCTTGAAACGGTCAATCGTCCAACCGGTGAGTCCAAACAGGCGCAGTTCCTTGCTCGCCGGCGGATCGACCGCCAGCCGGTAGGCGTAGTCGGCATCCCGCTGTGCGCCGCGCACCTCATCGGTGTTGCGGTCACGCCAGATTGCGCTCTCACGCAGAAGCCAGTGCGTTGCCAGCCACGCGCCCCCGAGGACTATTGGCGCCCACCATGCGTACCTCGAGAGGATTAAAGCGGACGCGATCCCTCCAATCATTTCAACCATGCCGCTGGCGATGAAATCCATGGAGATTGAAAGTGGAGGGCCGGTCATCCCGAGGTCGAAGTCGCGCGCCACGGTGAGGTCGCTGGTAAGTCTTGGGTCTTCGAGGTGCCCCATCCCCGGCGGGCGCACGCAGGCTTCGGTGAGCCGGTCATAGAGCCAGGCGGCAGTACGATCCCCGAGGCTGGTGCTCAGGGCCTGATGAATCGGGCTGAGCACTTGAAGCAGGATGAAGATCACGCCCACCAGCGCGAGCGGACCGGCGAGTGAGGCGCCGCGCTGCAATGCGGCAACCAGCACTCCCATGGATATCGCGAACGCCGCGGGCAGGATGCCTCGAAGCAGGAGGACCGTCCACCAGGCCGCAGCGAGGCCGGGCGCCGCTTTGGGCAGGACGGCGAAGAACTTCCATTCCTTACGCTCGGTCAATCGCTTTAACACAACTGCATTTTGCCTCAGAACCGGCGGGGAGACAACTCTCCCCTATCAGGCAAAACCGGGCGATCACATCAAATAGCGCCACCAACGTGCGACTGTGCCGAGGGCCAGGAGGGATGGCTGCCACCAGGTTAATCGGGCCGGATTGTGGAATAATATCTTCGCCGCGTTCTTTGGATTAAAATTGTGAAAAGCACATGAGTCTTTCCGCCGGAACTCGACTGGGGCCGTATGAAATCATTGCGCCGCTCGGCTCCGGTGGCATGGGCGAGGTCTACCGCGCCACAGACTCGCGATTGAACCGCTTCGTAGCCATCAAAGTTTCCGCCGCACAGTTCACCGCGCGCTCCGAGCGCGAAGCCAAAGCGATCGCCGCGCTCAGCCACCCCAACATCTGCCAGATTTTCGATGTCGGCCCCAATTATCTGGTCATGGAATACATCGACGGGGCGCCCATTGTTTCCTCCAAAGAGCCGCAAGCCCTTGCGCCGGAGGAGGCTCTGCGGCTCGCCACTCAAATCGCCGCCGCACTCGAAGCCGCCCATGACAAGGGGATCATTCATCGCGACCTCAAACCCGCAAACATTCTGGTGACCACGAGCGGCGTGGTCAAGCTTCTGGATTTCGGACTGGCGAAGCAGAGCCAGCCTGAAATGGAGGAGGACAAGACGCAATCGATCGCCGCCACCCAGGCGGGCATGATTATGGGCACTCCGGCTTACATGTCTCCGGAGCAAGCCGAGGGCAAGCCGGCCGACGCGCGCTCCGATATTTTCTCGTTTGGGGCGGTGCTATACGAAATGCTTTCCGGACGGCGCGCCTTCTCCGCAGGTTCGGCTGCCGCCACCATGGGCGCCATCATTCACAAGAATCCGGACGCGCTCGACGCACCGCCCGCGCTGGAAGCGATTGTGCGCAAGTGTCTGGCGAAATCTCCCGACGGCCGCTTTCAGACGGCTACGGATCTGCGCCGGGCGCTCGAAGGTGCGTCGGCGGCGGGCATATCTGGAATCAAACGGCGCACTATCGGTTTGGCAATTGCGGCCGGCTTACTTGTAATCGCTTTGGCCGGAGCCGTCATTTATATGAGAGGGACGAAGGCCGGCCGCATTGATTCCATCGCTGTCTTGCCGCTTGAGACTCGAAGCAACGATCCCGATGCGGATTACATTTCCGATGGAATTACCGAAAGCATCAACAACAGTTTGGCGCGGTTGCCAAATCTGAAGGTGATTCCGCACAGTGTCGCTTCTCATTACAAAGGTAAAACGATGGACGCGCAAAAAGTTGGCGACGAGCTCGGCGTCCAATCTGTGCTCACAGGCCGCGTGGGGCAGCGAGGTGACGACCTGACCATTGACATCGAACTCGACGACGTTCGTAATGGCAAACAACTATGGGGCGAGCAGTACAGCCGCAAATCAGGCGATCTTCTGGCAGTGCAAAGAGCCATCGCCAGCGAGGTTTCCGAGCGCTTGGGCCCGCAACTTTCCGCGGCGGACCGGCGAAAGCTGACCCAAGGCTCAACCGACAATCCCGAAGCCTATCAACTATTTCTCAAAGGCAAATACTACACCAACAAATTTACCAAGGACGGTTTCAGCAAAGGCATCGACTATTTCAATCAGGCCATCGCCCTCGATCCAAACTATGGTTTGGCATACGACGGCTTGGCGTACAACTACATCAATCAGGTCGATTGGTTCATGAGTCCCAGGGAAGCAGGTCCCAAAACAAGAGAAGCGGCGAAGAGGGCGCTCGCCATTGACGACTCGGACGCCGGCGCTCATCTTTCGTTGGCCATAGAAACTCAGTGGTGTGAGTGGGATTGGGCCGGCGCTGAACGAGAGTTCAAACGAGCTATTGAATTGAGTCCAAAAGATTCGGAAGCTCACGCATTCTATGCCTGGTTCCTGGCGCCGATGGGACGAAAGGACGAAGCCCTCGCCGAAGCCCGGCTGGCTCAGCAGGACGACCCGCTCTCGTCGCTTGCGAACTTCGGCGTCGGATCAGTCTTCGTCTTTACCCAACAGTGGGACCCGGCGATTGCCCAACTGCGTAGTGCCCAGGAGCTTGACCCGACTTACTGGTTTGATCCTTGTTTCCTGGGCCGCGCTTATGAGCAAAAAGGAAGATTGCCGGAAGCGATTGCCGAGTTTCAGCGCGCGGTCGAACTGGAAAAGGACAATGGCGAGACCTGGTCAGGCCTTGGACACGCTTACGCGTTGGCGGGGAACAGGACCGAAGCGCAAAAGGTCCTCGATCAATTGAAAGAGTTATCGGCGCACAGCTACGTCGCGCCCTACAACTTCGCAGTCATTTATGCCGGCCTGGGAGAAAAGGACCGGGCATTCACCTTGCTCCATCAGGCCTATTCAGAGCGGTCCTACTATCTGGCAGTTTATCTTACAACGGACGCGCGCCTGGACAGCCTCCGCTCCGACTCGCGCTTTGCTGACCTTTGGCAGCGCGTTGGGCTACCTAAGTAACGAGGGGTCTCCACCCGCGATTAACCGAATCGGTCCCAGCAATCCCGCCGGCAAGGGCTGAAGATTTTCCATATCCTGGGGTTTGAAGCGTTCGCCGTAGGGGTGACCCTTGTGGTCGCCCAAGGGCGGGCAATCACCGCGGCTGAAAGTCCGCCGAATCTTATCGCGGGCGACCCCGCCCTACGTCTTACAGCCCTAGTCCTTGGCCGTCAATTGGAAAATCTTGGCTTCCACAAACAGATGGAAAAGGACAGGGTCGAGAAGCTGGGACTTCACTTCCTGTCCGATGATATCGAGCGCGCGTTCGATGGGGACGGCGCGTTTGTAAGGGCGGTCGCGAGCCGTCAGCGCGTCATAAATATCCGAAATGGTCATCATCTTCGACTGGAAAGGAATCTCTTCCGCCTTCATGTGGTATGGGTAGCCGCTCCCATCCAGTTTTTCGTGGTGGGCCTTGGCAATGTTGGGAATATTTTTCAGCTCCTTGGTCCAGGGAATCTGGCTCAAGAAGCGGAAGCTGTGGATGACATGCGATTCAATCTGCATGCGCTCGTCGGCATCCAGGCTGCCTTTGGGGATGGAGAGAAACCGCAATTCTTCCGGGGCCAGGAGCGGTTCGGCCTGTCCGCTGGGATCATCGAATGTCCAGCCCGCGATTTCCAAAAGCTTTTCCGAACTCTTTTCGGGCAGGACGGTCGGCTCGTTGGCTTGAAGGATGGCCTGGAGGAATTCCTCCAGCCGCGCCGCCTCACCCTGAAAGTCCACATCCATTTTGCCAAACGGCTCCAGGTAATTCTGGTTTCCGTTCTCGATCAGGAATTTGACCTTCTTGCGCAGGCTTTCGAGTTCCACGGCTTTTTTAACGTAGAGGAAGCGTTTCTTGATCAGGTCCAGTTGCGAAGGATAGAGCTTCTTGGCCTTCACCAGCACGTCCTCGCGCACGCCGACCTTGCCGAAGTCATGCAGCAGCGACGCGTAGCGAAGCTCCTGAATTTCCTGCCGCGAGAAATTGATGGCCTTAAAAGGCCCGCTGTCCGACCGGTCCACCGCCTCGGCCAATCCCACGGTGAGCTGGGCGACTCGCTCCGAGTGGCCGAAGGTGGTGGGATCGCGGGATTCGATGGCGGTTACCGACGCTTTCACAAAGCCCTCAAACAGGCGCTGGATGTCGCGATAGAGCAGGTTGTTCTCAAGAGCCACCGCCGCCTGGCTGGCGAGCGAGGAGGCAAGGTCCTGGCTGCGCTGGGAAAAAGGAACCACTTCCTGGTGCACGACTTTGGGCGAAGTCAATTTGACAGACGGGTCTCGCTTGGCATTGATGAATTGCAGGACGCCAATGACTTCGTCTTTCTGATTCTTCATCGGGACAACCAGCATGGACTTGGTGCGATAGCCGAACTTCTCATCGAAATCCCGATTCAGGCGGAAGGGGAGTTTGGTGACGCGGTAGGCGTCCTTGATGTTGAGAATTTCTCCCGTCGCGGCCGCATAGCCGGCGATGCTCTTGGTGTCGATGGGAAGGGTGAATTGGCGGAACGGAACTGAATGGCTGTCGCTTTGGGTCAGCTTGAACACCAGATGCTTGCCGCCGCCCTGCTCTTCCTCGGCCAGATAGAGTGAGCCGGCATCGCAGCCGGTAATTTCACGGCTCTTGGTCAAAATCAGCTCGAGCAGCGCATCGGTATTGCGCTCGGTGGATAGCGCCACGCCGATTTTATTGACCGTTTCGAGTTCCGCCACGGCCAGGTGGAGCTCCTGGCGCGTCTGTTCGTGCGCAATCTCAGAGGAAAGATTTTCAAATGCCTTGTGGATGGTGCTCACCAAAACGGATTGCGGCACCTGGCGGGGGAGAGTGGAAAAAACGTGCGAATCCACTTTGGAGCGTGACACGGAAGGCGCGGCTCCTTGAATAAGTGAAATCACCCGCCAATGGCCATGCGGAGGAGCCAGGTGGATGAAGCGGCGGACATCGTTAGTGGTTGCATCGGCAATCAGGACGGCAGGCAGCTCCAGGGTGAAACCATCTTTCCCATCACGATCCAGGGGGACAGCTTTATACGAGTGAGGCAGTTTGCGAAGGACGGGGGCAAGCGTTGTTGGCTTGAAATAGTAAACTGTCTTTGCCATTAGCTTTGAACAAAACCAAACTGCGCGGGGGCAACCGTTAACCCGCTAATTATTCGGGTTCCGATGTGACTCCACTCGCACCGTAGGGGTATCCGTCAGCCGACGGACCGTACCCTTTTCCTTTCCTTGCAACGCCGGAGGGTAGGGCAAGCCCTACCCCTACAGCTTGATCGATGTAAGTCAACTCGACGGGCAGGCAAAGGGAAATGACTCGGAGCAGGCAAGCTCAGGCTCCCGCAGACTTTCCGTAGCTCGCGATGGCTTTGGCCTCGTCATCGTGAACGTCAAATACAGTGTAGAGCTTGGTGATCTGAAGCAGGTCGTGAACCTTCTTGGTCAGATTGAGAAGTTTCAACTGTCCGCCCTGATTGGACACCGCGGTAAAGGCGCTCACTAATTCTCCAATCCCCGAACTATCGATGTAGGTGACATCCGCCAGGTTTACCAGAAGATTTTTATTGCCCCGGCCCAGCTCGTCTCGAATTAATTGGCGCAGTTGAACGCACCCTTCCCCCAGGGTAATTCTTCCGCTGAGGTCGATGACGGTTATAGAATCAACTTGGCGTGTTGTGGCCTTCATGCTCACGGTCCGTTCCTCCTTGATTGGGCGTTATACTGGAATTCAGTTTCTTCATCATCGTCACTTCAGTGCCGACGCCGGGCAGGTTCTCCACTTTAAACTCGTCCATAAAAGCTCGAATCAGGAAAATCCCGCGCCCGGACACTTTCAATAAATTCTCGGTGGCCAGTGGATCGGCGACAGTATCGGGATTAAAACCCTGGCCCTGGTCCCGGATATGGACCACCAGCCGGTCGCCATGAATCTCAAATCGCAAGTAGACGTACTTGGTTTCGTCATTCTTGTTTCCGTGATAAATGGCGTTGATCAGGGATTCGTGGACAGCCATTTCGATCTTCTGCCGGTCGTCCTCGTCAAACCCCGCTGTGGCTGAGACCCGTCGCGAGATCTCATCGGCGAACTCCACTTTCTTCAAATCACTCTCGAGTGTTACCTCGACGACGCTGGTGTCAGTTGTCATTTGAGGCGGAGGTCCCCGCACTGCCCGCTTCGCAAGCTACATCAGACCTTGTCGAAAGTCAACGAAGGAAGGGATTAGGTAATGGGTCATTTTGATTTTGTAGCGGCGAGTTTACCTCGCCATGTGGCGGCGTAAAGCCGCCTCTACGTCAAACTAACCCACCACCAGGGATTACTCTCCTGGGTCCTCCTTATAGTTATCCATTCTAAAGGGCAATCAGCCTTTCGTCCAGCGGCAGCCTTACTCCCCCCTTGGCTCGTAACTTGCAGCCAAAAGCGAATAAAAACCCGGAGGCGCTGCAAATCCGCGGGCACCTTCTACCGGTGCGGGAAAGAGCTACAGCGTAATTCCCAGCCCCTCCAGTCCCGGCCCAGCCTGTCAAAACGCGGGGTAGAGGATAATCGAACCATTTCCCCGCGTCAACATTTCCTGTGCAGGGTCCTGGTCTTATTTGCCAAACGCCGGCGCTCCGATGTGCTGTCATTCCCGCGAAAGCGGGAATCCATTCCACTTAATTATTTGGAGGTGCGCTGCCGAAGAACTGGATTCCCGCCTTCGCGGGAATGACCCACTCGGCGGGGCTTGATAGAAATCAAATTCCAAATGACACCACCACCTGTGCCTGGGGAGGGTCCTAATTTCCCTGGAACCCCGGCTCGCGCGCTCGATTGTGTCAGGTATTTCCCCAATTCAAAGCAGTGATTCACCTGATTGCGTAACCTCTGATGGTTGCGTAAGCTAACCTTTCTGAAAAATATGGGTCGCAATCAGGACGACATTATTGAAGAGGCTCAAGCGTAAAGGAAGGAAAAATATGAATGTAAATGTCAGTAGATTCGACCCAAGGGAGACGGCCATGGCCAAGGATTTTACTCTGCTTCCTGGAATTGCCGAACCTTCCGACCATAACCTTGACCCTGGAACTTTGGTTATGGCCATGATCGTGTGCTCAAGGTGTAAGCACGCAGTGTATAGTCCGGTTGATTCCTTCGAGGGCGATCATCTACTAAACGGCGGGCATATTTCCAGGCATTGCCACAACTGCGAAGCGCCTACAAATTGGGTCCAGTTTGAGTGGCACCCGACTGACGCCGGCAAACCTCTACTGTATCAAACCACCCAACCGGACCCTGTTTGAGCGCCCACGGTAATCGGAGAGCACCCATCTGGCGGCCGGGTAGTGACTCAGTCTGTTGTAGCGGCGCTCTATGAGCGCCGGAAATCCTTACAAATTAAGGTCGGCAGTCATAGACCGCCGCTACAGGATTCCAAGGCGTACCACTACGGGCGGCCGGGGGGTAACCGGTTTCCGAAGCTATCAAATATTCGTTCCGATCTTGAGACGGGCCCGTTTTGCCGGAAGACGCGCAGCGATCGCTTCCTCCCCAACAAAATCCTAGGCTTGGACCAATCCTCTGCGCACCGCGTACCGGACCAGCCCGGCCGTTTCATGGATGTTCAGTTTATCCATTATACGAGTGCGGTGCGATTCGGCGGTCTTGAAGGAAATGTCCAAAAGGGCGGCTGCCTCCTTGGTGCTTTTTCCTTCCGCGATCAACTGGAGGACCTGGAGTTCACGCGGGGTGAGCGGCTCGGCGGAGATATTCTTTTTGCTGAGGAATGCGTCCACCACAGTCTGGGAAATGCCGGAACTCAAAAAGGTCAGGCCTTTCGAAACGTCACGAATAGCTTGAACCATTTCCTCCGCCGCCCGAGTCTTCAGCACATATCCGCGGACGCCGGCGCGAAGCGCTTCCAGAACGTATTGATCCTCCGTGTGCATGGTCAGAAGAATAGTCCTGGTTTTGGATTTTTCCCGGGCAATCTCACGCGCGGCGCCGATGCCGTTCATCTGCGGCATGCTGAGGTCGAGCACCGCCACGTCCGGTTGAAGCTTGCGTGTAAGTTCCACCGCCTCGCGGCCGTCGGACGCTTCGCCTTTCACGATATACCCCGCGCGCTCGAGAATCGTTTTGAGTCCCTGCCGGAAGATAGGGTGATCATCAGCGAGAATGACTTGCAGAGACATGCTATGACTCCGTGGGAACTGAGGCTAAGATTTTGGTCCCTTCCCCCGGACCCGTTCGAATCGCAATCGTCCCTCCCACCGCGGCCAGCCGCTCGCGCATGGCGACCAGGCCCAGCCCGGGCCTGCCATTGCGCCCGGCGCCGGCTTTCGACTCGAAGCCGACGCCATCATCGCTGACCGAACAGTGGATTGTTTTCGCGTCGCGCGATATGGAAATATTCACCCCTTTGGCTCCGGAATGTTTGGCGGCATTGTTGAGCGCTTCCTGCACCACGCGATAAAGGGCGACCTCCACTTGCGCCGGCAGCCTGCCCTCGATGTCGCTCTCCACCGTAATCGGTAAATGGCTTCGTTGGGAGACTCCCTGGGCGAGAAACTCGATGGCGGAAGGGAGACCCAGGTCGTCCAGAATGGTGGGGCGCAGTTCGTGAGATAGCCGGCGCAATTGAGATTCAATTTGGTCCAGCAGGTTCTTAATATTCTCCAGAGCTTTCTTCTCCCGCGAGGCCAGGTTCCGCGCCACCCCTTCCAGCGCGATGTGCACGGAAGCCAGAAGTTGGCCTGACTCGTCGTGCAACTCGTGCGCGATTCGCTTGGCCTGTTCCTCCAGCGCCTCGTTCAACTGGATCAAAGCAGCCTGGGTCCGTTTGTGTTCGCGAATGTCGCGCGCGATCCCATGCACGCCCACGGTTTCCGCGCCCCGGACTAACAGGCGTGTGCTCACTTCCATGGGCACCCGAAATCCCTGCTTGTGGATGATTTCCAGTTGATAAGTCGTGGTCTCAACGCCCTCAAGCTTGCGCTTGAGCATATCGCGCACCATCTGCCGGTGTTCCGGCGCAACGATTTCGGTGAGGTTCATCTTGAGGAGTTCTTCGGCGGAATAACCCGTCAGCAGCTCGGCGGCCTTGTTGATCAGGATGAAATTCTTTTTCATGTCGGTCGAGAACACAATGTCGCTGGCATTTTCAACCAGGGCGCGATACCTTTCCTCGCTCATTTTGAGGGCAGCATTGGATTCCCGGAAACCGCGCAGGCTCATTTCAAACGGGGTCAGGTATTCCAGAAAAAATCTGCCGGAGGCGCGAATCACCCTGATCCGGTTGGCCGAGGCCGGAAAGTTCATGAGGCAGACGGCCAGGGCCTCATGGTGAACGATGGTCATTTCAAGCAATCCCCGGCCATGGGCCAGAGCATCGCGGCCCAATTGGTAGGCCTTGTGCAGATCTTCCTCGTTGAGGTTTTCGAGATAGGACTTTAGGGCGGCGCCGTAGTGCTCCACCAAACTGGGATCAGGGTTCATGGCTCGGTTCCTTCGTACCGCGCAACCAGCACCAGCGAGTCGTCCGTATCCAATCCATCGCGATCTAAAATACGCTCGGCCACCTGTTGGGGTGAGTTGTTGATGGGGAGCCCCTCATCAAAGCCACTGCGAATGCCGTCGGTGGTGAAAATAAGGGTGTCTCCGCGGGCGATGGGAAGCACGGCGGCGCGCAAGGCCGGAAGCCGTGCGCCCACCACGCCCCGTGAAGCATTGAGGAATTCTGAATGAGCCCCCGAGTGGTGATTGCTCCGGAATAGAATGCCGTCCACATTGCCCACGCCCAGCCAGGTCAGGGTTTCGTCCGTCAAATTAATGGATGCCAGGCTCATCACCACGCCGCGCGTTCTATGAAGTAGTTTGTCGCACTGCAGTACCATCCGTATGATGCTTTCGCCGGGATTCATTTTCATAAACCCGGCCGCGGCACGCGCGGCCTCCGCCGCGGGAACGCCGTGCCCCAGCCCGTCGATTACGGCCAGCAGAACCCCATGGGCAAATGGCTCCACCAGGTGCAAGTCACCCGATTCTTTCTCGCCCGGAATCGGAGCTCCCGCCACCGCCCAGTCAAACCCCGAAGTTTTCATCGTTTCCATTTAATTGCCGTTACCGTTGTTCCCTTTGCGCCATTGGAAGTGATTTCAAAGGTGTCCATCAGCCTCCTGACTCCCGGCAGACCCAAACCGAGGCCCCCTGAGGTCGAATAGCCATCCTGCATCGCCAAATCAATATTGCGGATGCCGGGGCCGTGGTCCCGGGCAATCACCTGAATTCCGGTCCTCCCGGCCACCTCGACCGGAGTTATATCAACCTCGCCGGAGACGGCGTAGTTCACAATGTTGCGGGCCAATTCAGATATGGCGGTGGCAATCAAGGCCCCGTCAGAATAGGGAAAGCCCATCTGGACGGCCATCTCCCGCCCCTTCTGGCGGCAAGTAACGATATCCAGATCGCTTTTGATGGGACACCGGATTTTATCTGGGGGGTTTGGGGGCATGGGCTACTCGTGCAGTCTTCCGGTTCAGAAACTCCAGGCCTTCCTCCAGATCCAGGGCTGTTGCCACATCTTCCAGCTTCAGCCCCAATTGAACCATTGAAAATGCGACTTCAGGTTGGATACCCACGATCACCGTCTCCGCCCCGCGCAGCTTGATCATGTTCGCCAGATCGCTGAGGGTGCGGCTGGCAAATGAATCCATGACGTCCAGCGAAGTAACGTCCACAATCACGCCGCGCGAGCGATAGGTTCCCACCTGCTCGGTCAAGGCATCCCTGAGCTTGAGCAGATCGGCGTCGGTCAGGGCAGCCTGAACGGAGGCGATCAGATACTGCCCTTGTTTGAGAATAGGAACGAGCATGGTTTGGTTTACTCCGCTTACTGAACAGCCTCAGCAAGCGCGGCAACTTTGTAACCCAGCAGCCGCTCCGCTTCTTCGATTCCACCGCGCAAATCTCCCACCGTGTTCATCTTGCCCAAATCGACGCCAATTGTCACCAGCGTTTGTGCGATTTCCGGCGAGAGGCCGGTCACAATCACCGTGGCGCCCAACAGGCGGGCGGATTCCACCGTCTGCACCAGGTGGTTGGCCACCGTCGAGTCAATGGTGGGCACGCCGGTGATGTCAATCACCACCACTTTGGCGCGGTTGGAGCGAATGCCACGCAGCAATTGTTCCGTCAACTGGCGCGCGCGCTGCGGGTCGATTACACCGATGATGGGCAAAATCAAGAGCCGTTCCCGCACCGGCAGCACGGGCGTGGAAAGCTCACGAATGGCTTCCTGCTGCTCGCGGATGATGCGTTCGCGTTCCTGCACGAATCCCACGGACACGGTCACGGCGATGCGGTTGGCCGCCGGCTCGTAGGCGTCAAGCACCCGGTTGAGCAGGGCGAAATCCGATTGGTATTTCTTGAACAACGAGCGGGCCAGCACGTCGCGCAAAAGCAACACAATTCCCACAACTTCATTGGTTTCCACGCCTCTGGGAATGATGCGTTCCGAAAGATTGCGCGCGTAGGCCTGCAACGCCTCCACGGCTCCGGTCTCAAGCACGTCGACGTAGTTGTCATAAATCGAGGTGGCCTCGGCGAAGATTTCCTCTTTGGTCATCGCGGTCAGCAATTGCGCTTCCGTGATTCTCCGCGCCCATTCTTCGCGAAGCTCGGTTCGATTCTGGCGCAACAGGGCTACCAGTTCCGGCAGAACGGCCGCGGTGGCCTCCGGATTGAAACGAACATTCGCTTGTCGACGTTTGCTCGGTGCCATAGAACAATCTCCTTTTTAAAACTTGCCGATCTCTTTGCGTGGTGCAGGCGGATAGCCTGGAACGGCGGGCTTCCCCCGGTCATGGGCGGCATGAAGTCACCCCCCGCGACAAACTTAAGTGTCTAATTTCCCTGGGAGCGCGGGCGTCCCGCCCGCAATATATTGATAAGAAAGAGCGGGCGAGACGCCGGCGCTCCCAGCGATGCAAATCCCGATACCACCAACTTAATTCTCTGCGTTGAATAGTAAAGAAACGGCGCAACCATCGAAGAGCATGGGTTCAACTTTGGATTGAGTCAATCAGGTATTTCCCTGATACCCGGGAATAATTTAAAGCGTGCCTTCTCCCCGGGCAGAAGGTGGGGGCCCCGGGCTCTGCCCTGGCGGCTCGCCGCGGCGAGACGGATGAGGGGCTACTGCCCACATTCGCGCTCTCCGCTCAGATCTTCGACAGTAGACGAGGTTGGATTCAGAACCAATCCTCAACGAATTGGCCGGTCCGCAAGAACGCCCACACACTGGCCGTGTCCGTAATTCTGATGCAAGAGGTGGGGGCGCAGAGCCGGAGGAAGGCTCTGCGCTTTGGGTTGGTGGGTGTTTATAGTCAAGCCCCGAGAGGCTTGAAGCTTCTTTGGGCCTCAAAAGTGGCCCCGTAAATCTTGAGGGCGCTCCCCTTCAAAACCTGCTCGCGCACTATTCTTGCGGGCATCCGGGTGTGTCGTGAAAATGACGAGCTGGGAAAGGCGGTGGTCACGATTTCGCCGCGCAAATAATTCCTCTGACTGGAAAAGGAGAGCCCGATTTTCGAAATATTTTCGGTCCGCACCTCGTCCGATTCGCCATAATGGCCGCGTATCCAAAGCGGCATTTGCATGCAAACGCGGGGCTGGCCGCGATGCCGGGATTCGGCTCCCGGTGTAATCAATCGGGCCGTCATTTCCACCGAGCTCCGCGCCCGCTCCGTTTCACGGTTTCCCAGCGAGCCCACTTCCGCGAACCACCAATGGGTCATGGCCGCGCATTTTTCGCAGTAGATGGCTGTCATCCCGCCCATTTCAAGCCGCTCAACATCGGAAATGGCCAGAGGCATCAATGCTTTGGTGTGGCACGTGCCACAATCGAGAAGCGCTTTGGCGTCCCCCGTGATGCCCTTGCGGGAGGGAAACTCGATGCCCCAGAAATTATTCGCTTCCTCAAGGCACTCCACTCCGTACTCGTAACCATGTTCCCCGCCGTGAGTGATGGTATCAACCAGGCGGAATTCGGCCGCCCCTCTTCCCAGCGGACTCAGCAGGCTGATCGACCAGCTCCGGTCCAGATCCAGGGGAATCTGAATCCGTCCCCCGTGGCGATTCACACTCACCGCCCTCCCCGCGCAAGCGGCGATTTCGCCGCTTGCATCCACGCCCTCAGCGCGCAGGGGCATGGTAATCCAGAGGCGGTCCGACCGGCGTCTCTCCGCAGAATCGTTATTCATGCCCTTCCCCTCCCCGGCTGAATATTTCTTTACCGATCTCTGTCCTCGCCGCAGTCCTGGCGCATGGAGACGGATTGGACTGGCCTGCCCGCTTTGGGGATGATTTCGTCCACATCCGCATTGCTGCTTTTCTTTTTTGCCAAGATGACTCTGCGCTGGTTTTTCTAAGTGCCATGACAACCTCCACCCCCGGCTTCAAACGTGGCCCCATAAAATCTGCTTGGACTTCCTTCCATGACCCACTCGCGGACAATCCGGGCAGGCAAGTGGCTGAGTTGGGTGATGGAGGCCAGGGGAAAGGCGGCCGTCACAATCTCGCCCCTCGAGTATGTTTTTTCGGTCGAGAAGTACAACCCGCATTCCGAGATGTTCTCGGTTCGAACCATGTCCGAAATGCCCTTGTAATCTCTTATGGCTAGCGGCATCTGCATGTAAACGCGGGGATGGCCTCGATCGACAGACGAGGAAATCGCCTTAATCCAGTTGGCTTGCCCTTCAATCAAACTCTGCCCGTGCCCGGATTCGCGATTGCTTGGCACTCTTATTTCCGCGTACCGCCAAAAAGTTACTTCCGAGCACTTGGGGCAGTCCAACCCCACCATGCCGATCATTCGAAGAGTTTCAATTTCCATGAATGCCAGGGGCACAAGAGAGATCCTGTGGCAAGTGTCACATTCGAGCAGCACTTTGGCGTCCAACGCTTCATCCCCCCGCGAGGGAAATTCGATGCCCCAGAAATCCTCCTCATCATTGAGACGCTCCACGCCGCATTCACAACCTTGACCCCGGTGTGAGGCGATGGTATCCACCACGCGGAATTCCGCCTCGAACCGCCCTATCGGACTCCGCACGCGAATGGACTGGCCCGGATCAATTTCCTGGGCAATTTGAATTCGCCCCCCGTGGCGGTTCAGGTTGACGGCCCGCCCGGGATACTCGACGGTTTGGCCGTGTGAGTCCAATCCCCCGACGCGCAAAGGAAACGTAACCCATAGGCGATCCGACCGCCGTCGCTCGCCTGGATCAGGAGTCATGCCTTCGGTCCCCTCGTAAAAGATACCCTTCGGAAAAAGTTTCATCCTCACCGCCACTCAGCCCGTCGACTGCAAGCCGCAGGCGCGAGCAGGCAAGTGAAATCATCTCGTTCGCAGTTTCCGCTGGGTTGAGCTGGCCGCTTCCATGACGGCCAAAACGGCCGCTACGGCCACAAAGGAGAACCCTCCGGCGATCACCGCTACCAGGACTGCAACCGCATATTCAGTCAATTCGTACATTGGATTCTCCCCTGCCTTTAAATAGATATGTTCGTTCGGCGAAGTGGCCGGAGCCTCAGGCAACATTCAGGTTGCTTTGCGGCGGCAGGATGTCAAGCCGCCTCCACATCGTATTTTCCAAGCAAGTGCGGCAATACCGGGAGACTGATCCCTGGCAAATCAGAGCCTCTGCCTCCGCATAGGCCAGGCAACTAAATCCGAGGGATTTGCATTCTTCACATTGAATGACGGTAATGGGGTGCATCGTTTCGCTGGCAACCGCTGGTGATAAACTGCTGATCTCTCGTTCCATGATTCCTCCATCCGTGTGGCGTGTCTTCCGGTTTTCATGACCAGTTCTTTTCATTTCATTCGCCTTTAACAGCGTGAACTCTAAGGTGTGAAGCGTGCCGGGACAAGCGGGTGAATACCTGACCCAAGTGAAGTAAAACACCTTACGAGCCTGTGAAGGCGCGGCTTCCCTCGGGAAAAATCGAGAGCGGGCCGGCTGGCGCGGGTCTTCTCAAGCCTGCGCTTTGGGTTCCACAGACAGCCTGAAACCGCAGACCAAGGATGATCTGCGCCAGCCACGATCAGCCCGTCAGTTGACGGATGCTTTCGGGGCTACCCTCTTGCAAATGACGGTCAAAGAATTCATAATCCGGTCATGAGCCTCAAAAACGCGGCGCTCCTGGCATTGATTGGGATGGTTCTGCTGACGGTCTTGGTCGCAGTCAATTTCGTTTCCAACCTTTTGGGATTAATGCGCGGCATAGTCCCGGCGATAACAGTGTTCACGTCGCTGGTTTATCTGTTCACCAGCGTCACTTTGTCGCTGTTCTTTTACATCTTCCACCGAAAGCAATCCTGACATTCCAGGAGGGCGGCCTCACGCCCTCGATAGCCTGCGAGTCCCAAATATTTGAAGTGGAAGCCGAAGTTCAGTTCGCTTGCGATGCGGTATACATCTGTTGAGGTCAAGAGACGAATTAGGCTATGGCTTCGATTAATTGCCACACTTGCCCGGCTTGATCCATTTGTGCGCGGTCTTGGTGATTTCCAAAATCGACACAGGTGGGCCCACGATAGTTGGCTCCGCAACTATTTCGCTGAGGATCAGCAAATCGATGAGCTTCGGATGGTCGAGGTCTTTCCATTGGGGGGTCTTGGAAAAGAAAATTTTGACAGCAGACTGAGCCCCACTTACCAGCATCCGGTTACCGTCGCTATCGGGAATTTGTGTAGACGGCCGATCCAGAAGTTGGCCTGACGGGTCCAGAGAAAACGTTTTAATTGCCGCCAACGGTTTACCTTCTCGAAAACCGGCAAAAATAACTTCCAGAACAACCTTTCCCCTGTAGTCGCGGTCATAAGCCGCCGGATCATTGTGATGGAAGTCTTGCAACGCCTGCCTGAGGGGCTCTCTGACGGAATCCCCGAAGGAATTGGCTATCTTCTCGAGCGGCACGTTACTCTTGCATGCACGGTTGGCGAAGGATTTCGGATCGAATCCGGTATTCTGATCGTCTCGCATGCCGACCAGGGTGAACGAACAATCCGGCCTGGGCGTCTCAATCTTGCATTCCAATCTGCTGGGCAGGTCATTACTGCTCAAAAGAGAATCTGCGCCTATCAGGATTCTGGCATCCTCAACAATAACGACTACGGTGGTGGCCTGGCAAAGAGCCGGACGCAATATCCAAATGAGACACATTGATATAATGGAAATATTCCGTTGATTGGGCCAGACGGTCAGAATATTACGGATGAGAATATGCGCGTAAGGTGTGATGGCAAGGGACAGTTTCATTCGTGCGGCCGCTCCCTCGCCCGGAGATTTCCCGCGCGGGTAGCTTAATTGTTCGTTCTTTAATCAGTCAGGAGGCGCGATAGCGCGGAATTTTTAGTTTTGAAACAAATTCCCCAACCGACTTGAGCCAGCCGGCCTCTTCGTCGTTTAGCGCCACCATGAAGCGTCGGCCACATCTCCCGCAAAGGAATGGGTAAATGGACATCGCAGGACATATCCACCTTTCGAATATGCCTTGCCGGCTCATCCGGCGTACTTCGCTGCAATGGCAGTCATCGCAGACAATCTCGCGCATTGTACCTCCACCCGTCTGTATGCTCATACATCATGAGAGTCTATAATCCGGCCGAACGGGGCTTGATCCAATCGGGTAAGCACCTGATTCGCGGGGGGGCAAAACACCGTTGTCGCCGCGGCGACGGAGGGCAAACCATCAAAAACCTCGCCTTCCCCCAAGGGGGGGGAAGGTCGGGGCCCCAGGTTCTGCAGTGGCGGCCGCCAGCCGACGAACGGATGAGGGGTTACTGCCCACGTTCGCGGTCCATCGTCAGACCTTCGAAAGTGCGCAGGTTCTGATCAGGTTGAAAACCAAATCTAAGTCACTACCGAACGCCTCTCCGAACTAAAAGCCCGGAAATCGATGAATGCTTGCAGCGAATTCGCGGCATCCAATAATAGGCAAGCGGAGTCAGGAATTCAGTAGTGGGTCGGTTTGATTCTTTTGTAGCGGCGGTCTCTGACCGCCGTATTTTGATTCAATGGTTTCCGGCGGTCAGAGACGGCCGCTACAACAAACTGACCCACCACCAGGAATTCAGGTAATTACCTAATTGACCTGCGAACCACTCAGGTTGAGTATGAGTCTTCATTGGATTTTATTGCCGCAAACTAAAAGCCCTCGGAGGTTCGAATGAGCGACCGGATTTTCGCGATTCTGATTCATGATCAGCCCGGGCCTTTCGATTCGTTAAGAGAGGTTTTGAGGGATCTTTCAGTCGAGACCTACAGCGTGGAGAGCCTGGAAGATGCACGGCACCTCATCCCGCGAACCGAGCCGCAGTTAGTATTCACCGCTACCACGCTTGCCGATGGGTCCTGGGTGGATGTAGTCAGCCTGGCTGAGCAATCGGAAATACCACTCAATGTGATCGTTGTCTCAGCCATCAAGGACGTCAAGCTTTACGTCACAGCCTTGGAGCGCGGCGCGTATGATTTTGTTATGCCGCCATTTGAGCATGTAGGGATGGACATTATCGTGCGATCGGCGTGGGAAAATGTGCGCCATCGCAGGCATGCCCTCGCGCGCATGGCTGTAGCCTAGGATCGCTTTGAAGGAAGGGCTTTTATTCCCCCC